>SMVA01287927.1_pt1 | contig 17283 bp, 15 predicted proteins | sample 2456451 | NCBI WGS metagenome assembly SMVA01 (sample SAMN11095933, study PRJNA526329) | marine sediment metagenome | biome: Marine sediment; feature: Surficial sediment; material: Deep marine sediment; isolation source: Hadal surficial sediment | place: Pacific Ocean | collected 2014-05 | depth...
GTATTAGAGCTTCGTTATGAAGGTTTCAAACATTATAAAATATGATGTTTTTTAAGTTTTAGCACCCCGAGTTCTCGCGGGTTGTTATGGTTAAACTTTAAACCACAGTAAAGTCATATTTTGAAGTGGTTGGAAGCTGTAATACCTGCCTGCCGCGGCAAGGCAGGGATTTTCTAATGCCATAATGCGGGTTTAACTTATTGTTTCCACCAGTGGGTTTAATACATTCCCGATAGCTATCGGGACTGCGTCGAAAAATAAAAGATTATTTCCTTTCAATGCCTTGTGGGCTTGCCCCGAGGTAATTTACTAAGTCAATTTATTTTTAAATCACTACCTTAATGCTTCAAAAATATGAACTTAAAACCAAAACAAATGACAACAAAAGAAGTAGCTGATAAATTGGTAGGATTTTGTCGGTAAGGGCAATTTGAGGAAGCGGCAAAAGAATTATACGCGAACAATATTGTTAGTATTGAGCCTGATGGAACTCCGGTAAAGGAAGTGAAAGGGATTGAGGCGGTTATTGCTAAAGAGAAACAATTCAATGATATGGTAGAAGAATTTCATGGTGTGGAAGTATCCGATCCTTTTTAGTGGCCGATCAATTTTTTTCCTGCACCATGAAAATGGATGTTACTTTTAAAGGAGCAGCCAGAACAAGCATGGAAGAGATTTGTTTATATAAAGTTGAAAATGGTAAAATAAGTCGAGAAGAATTTTTCTTTACTCCAGCGCAAAACTAAATTTCTATTCTTCCGATGATTATTATAGGTATGGTATTCATCGGGTGACTAGTATCAGTACGAATATCAGTCATGTGACGAAAATAAAAGTCCTGCCCTTTTCAATAAAGCATCGGCATTTGGTTCTTTTCCTCTAAATTTTTTATACAAGGCCATTGGCTTATCTGTACCACCTTGACTTAAAATATTTTCTTTGAATTTGTTTGCAGTTTCTTTGTCAAAAATTCCATTTTCTTTAAAGGCTTCAAAAGCATCAGCATCTAAAACTTCTGCCCATTTGTAACTGTAATAGCCAGATGAGTAACCACCTTGAAAAATATGGGAAAATGCTGTACTCATGCAGTTATCAATGACATCCGGATAAAGTTGCGTATCGCCAAAAGCTTTATTCTCAAATTCTTTTACATGGTTAATATTTGTTGGATTCCCACCGTGCCAAGCCATATCCAGCATACCAAAACTCAACTGTCGTAAAGTAGCTATTCCTTCTAAAAAATTGGATGAATCCTTTATTTTTTGAACCAATTCCATTGGGATGGTTTCATTTGTTTCATAATGTTTGGCGAATAGATTTAGAGCTTCTTTTTCAAAGCACCAATTTTCAAATATCTGGCTGGGTAGTTCCACAAAATCCCAAAACACATTTGTCCCGGATAAACTTGGATAGGTTGTATTTGCCAACATCCCATGTAGTGCGTGACCAAATTCATGAAATAAAGTTGTTACTTCATTAAAAGTCAATAAGGATGGTTTTGTCTGGGTAGGTTTGGTAAAATTGCAAACGATGGAAATATGTGGCCTGGAATTTTCGTCATCTTTTTTCCATTGATCTTTGTAAGAAGTCATCCAGGCACCATTTCTCTTCCCTTTTCTCGGAAAAAAATCCGCATAGAATACAGCAATAAATTCTCCATTTTCTCCGGAAACAGTATATGTTTTTACGTCTTTATGATATGTATCGATGTCAAAAACTTCTTTAAAATTTAAACTGTATAACTTATTGGCAATGGTAAAAACACCCTCAATAACATAATCCAATTTAAAATAAGGTTTCAATTGTTCTTCGTCCAAGTCAAATAATTCTTTCTTGAGTTTTTCCGAATAATATGCTCCATCCCATTTTTGAAAATTATCTATTCCATCTTGTATGGCGAGCTTTTCAACTTTTTTAAATTCCATGGAGGCCGCTGGTTTGGCCTTGATCAATAAATCGTTCAAAAATGATTTCACTTTTGTTGGGTTTTCTGCCATTCTTTCTTCCAAAACGAAATGAGCGTGCGTTTGATAACCCAATAAATTTGCTCGCTTGTATTTTAATTTTACAATTTCTAATATTTTATTTTGGTTGTCATTTTTATTATTTTGAAAGCCTCTTGCGCCAAAAGCATTCGAAAGTTTTTCGCGTAAAGATCTATTTTCTGCATAGGTCATAAACGGAATATAACTTGGGTGATCCAAGGTAAATAACCACCCTTCTTTCTCCCGATCTTTTGCCAATAATTTTGCGGCTTCTATAAGCCCTTCAGGCAAACCACTTAATTGATTTTTATCTGTAAGTAATAATTCAAAGGCATTGGTTTCTGCCAGAATGTTTTCACCAAATTGAAGGCTTAATTTTGCAAGATTTTTATCTATTTCCCGAAGTTTTGTTTTGTCATCCGGATTCAAATTTGCACCGTTTCTGACAAACATTTTGTATTGATTACTTAATAAAGTTTTTTGCTCTACAGATAAATTTAATTCCTCTTTTCGATTATAAATAGATTGAACTCTTTCAAATAACTGCTCATTTAAGCGAATGTCATTGGCAAATTCTGATAACATTGGAGACACATCCTGTGCAATTTTTTGAATTTCATCATCAGTCTCTGCAGAATTTAAATTGAAAAAAATGCTCGTAATTCGTTTGAGTTGCATTCCTGTGAATTCCAATTTCTCCACAGTATTTTCAAATGATAGCGTTTCTTTATTTGAAGTAATTGAATCAATTTCAGCTTTGGCTGATGCGATCCCTTTTTCAAATGCAGGTTTAAAATGTTTGTTTTTAATGATCGAAAATGGTGAAGTATTAAATTTAGTTTCGAAATTTTGTAATAGTGGGTTGTGCATATATATTTATTGATTTTGTACCAATACTTAGGGTCACTAGAAAAGAATAACTGAGAAAAGTACGTAAATAATAATACTATTTTTTTATGTTTTCAGCGGCTTTATTCACTTTGATTTTTAGGCCTTCTTTAAAAAAAACGATCTTATCAAGAACGCATTTATCTGCCGATCCAATAATTTGAGCTGCCAATATTCCGGCATTTTTAGCACCATCCAATGCAACAGTTGCAACGGGAACTCCACCGGGCATTTGTAATATGGAAAGAATTGAATCCCATCCATCTATCGAGTTTCTTGATTTTATTGGAACACCAATTATGGGCAAGGGACTCATTGATGCAACCATACCCGGTAAATGTGCAGCCCCTCCGGCACCTGCTATTATCACTGAAAACCCACGTAAATGAGCATTTTTGGCATAGTCAAAAAGCTTGTCTGGCGTACGATGAGCCGATACAATATCTACTTCGATTTCTATGTCAAAACTTTGTAAAATATCAATTGCTTCCTGCATAATCGGTAAATCCGAATCACTTCCCATAATTATTCCAACTTTTGCCATGAAGTAAAATTTTATGTATATAAAAATATTTTTGTTAAATTTATGGCCTAAAGATAAAAAAAAAGGTTTACACCCCATGCAAATTCCATTATTTAATACAGTTCTCTCGTGGATTTTAAAAAAACGTAAGTATCAAATTGATATGTTTATGTCTTTTCCTATTGATACCCAAAAGGAGGTACTTTTTAATCTTTTGAACAAGGCACAATTTACGGAGATTGGTATGAAATATAATTTTTCTGAGATTAAGGACTATGAATCTTTTGCCAAACGAATGCCAATATTACAATATGAAGAGGTTGAGCCGATTATAGAACGTGCCAGAAAGGGAAACGATAATATATTTTGGCCTACAAAAATTGAATGGTTCGCAAAATCAAGCGGCACGACCAATGCAAAAAGTAAATTTATCCCGGTAAGTAATGAGGCGCTGGAAGATTGTCATTTTAAAGCAGGAAAGGATATGCTTTGCTTGTTTATTAATAATAATGAGCATACCGAAATGTTTAAGGGCAAATGTTTACGGCTAGGTGGCAGTAGTGCCGTTTATGAAAATAACGACACTAATTTTGGAGATTTATCGGCAATTATTATTGAGAATATGCCTTTTTGGGCGGATATAAGTAGTGCTCCGAGTCAAAAAACTGCTTTGATGAGTGAATGGGAAAGTAAAATGGAAGCGATAATTCAAGAAACTGTTCATGAGGATATTACAAGTTTGATGGGAGTTCCATCATGGATGTTGGTGTTGTTAAATAGAGTTCTCGAAATTACAGGGAAGAATAATATTTTAGAAGTTTGGCCGAATTTGGAGGTGTTTTTTCACGGTGGTGTTAACTTCAATCCATATAGAGAACAGTATAAAGAATTAATTCCAAGTGATACATTTAAATATTACGAAACATACAATGCATCGGAAGGATTTTTCGCAATTCAAGATAAAAATAATTCAGATGAGCTTTTATTGATGCTGGATTATGGAATTTTTTATGAGTTTATTCCAATGGATAAATTCGATCATAAAAATTGGGATGCAATTCCTTTAGAAAAAGTAGAATTAAATAAAAACTATGCTTTGGTAATAAGTACAAATTCAGGTTTGTGGAGGTATATGATTGGTGATACGGTGAAGTTTACTTGTTTAAAACCGTATCGAATAAAAATTACAGGAAGAACAAAACATTTTATCAATGCCTTTGGCGAAGAATTGATTATTGAAAATGCTGAAGAAGCTATAAAAACTGCATGTAAACAAACAAATTCCGAAATAGTTGATTATACTGCCGCACCAATTTTCATGAATGGAAATAAAAATGGTTCTCATGAATGGTTGATCGAATTTAAAACTCAACCCGAAAATTTACAAGAATTTACGGTTATTTTGGATAATGCATTGAAATCATTAAATTCTGATTATGAGGCTAAAAGGTATAAAGATATGACCTTATCTTTGCCCAATATTAGTCAAGCAAGAAAAGGATTGTTTTACGATTGGTTAAAAATGAAAGGAAAATTAGGTGGACAACATAAAGTTCCTAGACTCTCTAATCAAAGGGAATTGATGGAGGAACTTTTGTCGCTGCCAGAAGATCCATTTTTAGTATATAATAATTTTAAAGGCCTTTAACAATTTAATATTATGGAAAAGGAAGTTTCTTATAATACTAAAAATTCATATTCAACCTTAAACACTCTAACATCTCAAACTAAAAATATATGGTTTGTATGTCATGGAATCAGTTTTTTAAGTAGATATTTTCTAAAATACTTCAACGGTTTGGATTCTAAAGAAAATTATATAATTGCTCCCCAGGCCCAGAGTAAATATTATTTTGGGCATGAATACAAACATGTTGGGGCAAGCTGGCTGACCAAAGAAAATACTCAAAGAGAAATTGATAATTTAATGAATTATTTAGATGCTGTTTTTGAAAAGGAAAATCTTCCTGAAGATGTCAATTTAATTGCATTGGGTTTTTCACAAGGAGTTTCTATAGTAATGAGATATGTGGCCAGGAGAAAGTTGAAATGTAGTCAATTGGTTTTATTGTCAGGTATGATTCCTAAAGAATTAAAGTGTAAGGATTTTGAATTTTTAACAGGAAAAGCAAAAGTTTCTTTAATTTATGGAACTGAAGATGAATTTTTAAGTGAAGAAAAATTGGATAATGAAAAAAATCGTTTTTATGAACTCTTTGGTGAAAAAGCAATAATTATTCCCTTTCAAGGTAAACATGAGGTAAATAAACAAATAATAAGGGACTTAATTTCGCCCTAATGTATTTTGATCATTCAGTGATGTCGGTAGAAACCCATGCTTCACACAAAATTTTAAAATCAGATTCAATATCCATTACTTCTTTAAAAGCTTTGTAATCAATCCAGACGAATCCATTATTCCCCCAATTTTTCCCCCAGGAATTTACTACTTTAAAAGCATTTTTTGCATCATTATAACCTACAACTAGCATGGCATGGGCACCGTCAATTTCATCTTTTCCGCCAAATTTTCTATAAACACTATCTCCAAACGCATCAATTTTACCGAAAAATTCTCGGTCTATTGAAATGGCAATCACAATAGGTTGATCATTCATTAAAAATGCTCTGGCCTGATCAAAAAGTTTGTCACCATCTAAAGGTGCAAAAGTCATTATTTTATTTTCTCCGGCTAAAATGTTCTGAGCAGCAGTTGGCTGCGCGCTACATTCATTTTGATCATAGGGCATTTCCTGCCAGGATACAATTCCGGTATTGGAAATTAATTCAAGAGCGGTAGGTATAGAAGAACCATCGGCACATGTGCCTACTCTAATTTGATTGTAGACAAATGCCGGACTCATAAAATTGTTGAATGTTGTTTCTCCTTTATTAAAATCTTCTAAATTTTCCTGATAACTTTTTAAATAATACCCTGCAGCCCATGCCACACATGACCCTTGAATTCCCTGAGAGCCTACCGGAGGTAGATATAAAGATAGATCAATTGATTCAGAAAAAGTAATTTCAGTTTCAATTTGTGCCAATGGGTAAGATGGTGTTGTAAACCCGTAACAATACCCCTCTGCCAAGCCAAATGATTCAGGATCTTCTTGATCATCGTCTTCAAATGGATCGACTATTGGATCATCATTAGGATTCACTACAGAGCCATCATCAATAGGGGTGAATTCGAAATAACTATCACAACTAATTAAGACAGCAAATAAAAAAAACAGGAAGATTCTTTTTGATATGGAGAGTCGTAACATAATTTTTTTATTTTGTAAATTAAATAAATTACAAAATGTATGCCAAGAAAATTATTTTTCTCTTTCGATTACATAATTCACCATGGTAATCAGGGAATTCTTATAAGGAGAGTCAGGGTATAAATCTAAAATTTCTAATGCCATTTGCTGATACTCTTTCATTTTTTGGATCGTGTATTCAATTCCTCCATTTTGTTTCACAAAAGTGATTACTTCTTTAACCCTTTTTGTATCATGATTGTGTTTTTTAATGGAATTGATTAACCATTTTTTCTCCTTTGGTGTACAATGGTTTAATGTATAAATCAGTGGCAAAGTCATTTTCTGTTCCTTAATATCAATACCTGTGGGTTTACCAATTTTATCATCACCATAATCAAACAAATCATCTTTTATTTGAAAGGCAATTCCAATGAGCTGACCAAATTTTCTCATTTTTTCAACTTCCTCTTGACTTGATCCAACCGAAGCTGCCCCTATTCCACAACAGGCAGCAATTAGTGTGGCTGTTTTTTGACGAATAATTTCAAAATAAATATCTTCAGTAATATCTAATTTTCTTGCTTTTTCAATTTGAAGCAATTCACCTTCGGTCATTTCTTTCAAGGCAATCGAAATTAACTTTAGTAAATCAAAATCATCATTGTCTATGGCAAGCAATAAACTTTTTGAAAACAAATAGTCACCTACTAAAACGGCAATTTTATTTTTCCACAAGGCGTTTAATGAGAAAAATCCTCTTCGCCTGTTGCTATCATCAACAATATCATCATGTACCAAAGAGCCTGTGTGAATCAATTCAATGATAGAGGCACCACGATAAGTTTTTTCTTTAAAATCACCATCAGACACCATTTTTGCAACAAGAAAAACAAACATGGGCCGCATTTGTTTTCCTTTTCGCCGAACAATATAATGGGTGATACGGTTGAGTAAAGAAACATGAGAAACCATGGAAGCCTTGAATTTAACTTCAAAGAATTCCATTTCATTTTGAATGGGAAGTTTTATTTGTTCTACAGTTTTCAAGTCGAATAATTAATTCTATTTTGCAGCAAATGTAGTTAAAAGAGTCTAAAGTCAGAAGTCTGAAGAAAGAAGTTGTTGCTAATTTTATTTTATTTCTTTCCTAAGCTGAAACCATCATATTCATTAAATCAAACAACGTTTTGTAATACTCTTTAAACTCATTTATCGTCATATAATTTCATCTTTTCGCCTTATAAAGATTAGAGAAACTGATTCATCTAATGATCCATAGAACCTTCAGAAATATTTAATAGTATGTTTTTAATTTTTGAGAAGAAAGGTTAAACAATCCAATTTTTAGAAACTTTTTTACTGAATTAAAAATATTCTCGCCAAAATGCTTTGCTTTCTGTCAAATTATAAAATCTTCAAATTTTATTCCTTTTTCTCCATTTTCGCCCATGAGTCACGAAGAGGAACCGTGCGATTAAAAACTAAATTTTCTTTTGTCGAATCTTGGTCAACATTAAAGTAACCTAGTCGTTGAAATTGAAAACTTTCTCCTATTTTAGAGTTTTTTAAACTGGGTTCAACAAAAGCATTGGTGATTATTTTTAATGAATCCGGGTTGATAAATTCTTTAAAATCTTTATCTTTATGTGAGTCAGGAGCCTCATCTGTAAACAAACGATCATACAATCTAACTTCCGATTGAACCGCATGTTTTATAGATACCCAATGAATGGTTCCTTTCACCTTACGTTTACTGGCTTCACTGCCACTGCCACTTTTTGAATTTTCATCATACGTACAATGTATTTCTGAAATTTCTCCATTTTTATCTTTTACAACAGAATTAGCTTTGATGATATAGGCATTTTTTAATCGCACCTCTTTATCCAATTTTAAGCGAAAGAATTTTTTATTGGCTTGTTCTCTAAAATCTTCTTTTTCGATATAAATTTCTCTTGAAAAAGGAACTTCTCTAGATCCTGCATTTTCGTCTTCTGGATTATTTTCGGCAATTAAAATTTCTTCTTTGTTTTCCGGATAATTGGTGATTATTACTTTTACAGGATCTAAAACAGCCATTACTCTGGGAGCAATTTTATTCAGTTCATTTTTTATATGAAATTCTAATAGTGCTATATCTACAATATTGTCACGTTTAGAAATTCCAGCAGTTTCACTAAAATCACGAATAGATTTTGCGGTATAACCTCTTCTTCTGAGTCCGGAAATAGTAGGCATTCTTGGATCATCCCAGCCCGAAACTATATTTTCTTCTACCAATTGTAGTAATTTTCGTTTGCTCATCACGGTATAGCTCAAATTTCTACGAGCAAATTCTCGTTGTTTTGGTCTTAGTTTTGAAGAGTCATGAACTTGGTCAACATACCAATCGTATAAAACACGATGACTTTTAAATTCTAAAGTGCAAATGGAATGTGATATTTGTTCGATATAATCAGATTCGCCATGTGTCCAATCATACATTGGGTAAATACACCAATCATTGCCAGTTCTATGGTGATGTTTTTTTAAGATTCGGTACATTATTGGGTCACGCATATGCATATTGTTATGCGTCATGTCAATTTTTGCCCGAAGTATATGTGAACCTTCATCAAGTTCTCCATTTTTCATTTTTAAGAAAAGTTCTAAATTTTCTTCAATAGAACGATTTCTATTCGGGCTATTTGTTCCAACCTCAGTAGGTGTCCCTTTTTGGATTGCCATTTCTTCTGAAGTTTGGTTATCAATATAAGCCTTACCTTCTTTAATTAATTGTAGTGCCCAATCGTATAATTGTTGAAAATAATTGGAAGAGTATAGCTCTTTGTCCCATTCAAAACCCAACCATTGAATATCTTTTTTAATCGCATCTACATATTCTTGCTCTTCTTTTGCAGGATTGGTGTCGTCAAAACGTAAATTAACTGGCGCATTATAAGTTAGTCCCAAACCAAAATTCAAACAAATAGAAGCGGCATGACCAATATGTAAATAACCATTTGGCTCTGGAGGAAAACGAAATCTAAGTTTTGATTTATCCAATCCATTGGCCAAATCAACTTCTATAATTTGCTCAATAAAATTTAATGATTTTTTCTCTTTATTCATAGTTTCAAAATGAAGCACAAAATTATTGAATTTTTAGACAATACAACTATACAAATACATGCTAATTAGTATTTTTGGTAAAAAACAGGAATTATGGATAATCAAACATTAAATTACACTTGCCCTAAATGCAAAAACAAAACGTATGTTACAGGTGAAATGAGGGCAACTGGTGGAATTTGGTCGAAAATATTTGACATTCAAACAGAAAAATATACTTCGGTTACTTGTGAAAGATGTAAATACACAGAATTTTATAAAGCTTCAACAAGAGCATTGAGTAATATATTTGATTTTTTTACAAGCTAGAATCCAAGTATCATTTTTGCAATCGAAAAATAAATAAGAATTCCAAAAATATCGTTGCTTGTGGTTATAAAAGGGCCGGTTGCTATTGCCGGATCAATCCCTCTTTTATCTAAAAATAATGGGATAAATGTACCTATTATTCCAGCAACGATAATAACAATAACCAATGAAATAGAAATAGCCAATGCAGTTAAAAAATCATCTTTCCAGATCCAGACAAAAACCAATAAAAAAATTGAAAGGATCAATCCGTTTAATGATGCAAGAAGCATTTCTTTAAATAGACGATTTTTGATACTTCCTTTTACATCATCGTTGGCTAAACCTTGAACGATTATCGCACTGGATTGTACACCAACATTTCCAGCCATCGCAGCAATTAAGGGTGTGAAATAAAACAAGATGGTATGGTTTAATAGCATATCGTCAAATCCGCCCATGATTGCTGCAGCTCCAACCCCTCCAATAAGTCCTAAAAAAAGCCAAGGTAAACGGGCACGTGTTAATTGTAATATACTATCATCTGCTTCAACATCCTGGGTAATTCCAGCGGCTAACTGATAATCTTTTTCAGCTTCTTCTATAATTACATCGACAATATCATCAATGGTTATCCTGCCTTCAAGATGATTTTCATCATCTACAACCGGAATTGCTTCTAAATCATATTTTTGCATAATTCTAGCAACATCTTCTGCTTCATCATTTACATTTACCGAATTTACTTTGGGAATATAAATATCTGAAATATGTGCATTGGTAGAGGCAATTAACAGATCTTTTAATGATAATCTTCCCTTTAATACATTATAATTGTCAACTACATAAATGGAATGAACGCGAGTAACATTATTTGCCTGATTTCTCATTTCTTTAAGGCACTTTGGGATATTCCAATTTTCATTGACCTTAATCAATTCTTTTGCCATCAATCCTCCTGCAGAATCTTCATCATACGTTAATAATTCCTGGATGTCTGCTTTGTGTTCTTCATCTTCAATTTCAGAAATTACTTTTTCCTGGCGATCTTCCGGAAGTTCAGCAATTATATCGGCCGCGTCATCGGTGTCTAATTCTTCAATTTCTTCGGCAATTTCTTTTGCAGATAAGTTTTCAAGAATTTTTTCACGAATATCTTCATCAAGCTCCATCAAAACTTCAGAAGTTTTTTCACTATCTAATAGTTTGATGATATAAATTGCTTCGTCAAAATTTAATTCATCTAAAACTTCTGCAATATCAGCATGATGTTCTTCCTCTAAGTGAGAAAGTATAGCTTTGTCATCTTTGTTTTTGACAAATACTTTTACTTGTTGAATAAGTTCTTTTGTTAATTCAAATGACATCGTTGGCTATCTTTTGCGTCAAAAATATAAATTCCTGAACGGATAATTGTTCAGGACGTTTCGCAAATATAGTATCTTCTCTTAATTTATTTGATAGTTGAAGTGATTTTAAACTATTACGCAAAGTTTTTCTCCTTTGGTTAAAGGCAGTTTTCACAACTTTAAAGAAAAAAGATTCATCTATAGGCAATGAATAATCTTTCTTACGGATAAGCCTGATTACTCCAGAATCTACTTTTGGAGGTGGGATAAAAACCGAAGGAGGTACCGTAAATAAATATTCGGCATGATAAAATGCTTGGGTCAAAACAGATATGATTCCATAAACTTTGTTTCCCTCTTTTCCGGTAATTCTTTTGGCAACTTCTTTTTGAAACATGCCACAAAGCTCTGGAATTTGAGATTTATTTTCAATCATTTTAAACACGATTTGTGATGAAATATTATAGGGAAAATTGCCAATTATTGCGAATTGTCCACCATTATAAATTTTGGATATATCGATTTTTAAAAAATCATCATTTATAATCCGGTTAGATAAATTCAAATAGTGGGCTTGCAAATATTCAACCGATTCTTTATCAATTTCAATAACCGAAGTTGTTATTTTTTTTTTCAATAAATACTTGGTTAAAACGCCCATACCTGGGCCTATTTCCAAAATTTGATTATAGCCATTTTCCGTTAGAGAATTTGCTATTTTTTCAGCAATAATTTCATCATTTAAAAAATGTTGACCAAGATGTTTTTTTGCCTTAACTCTCATGATTAATTATATTTCCTATTCGCTTTAGCAAGTAATTTAATTTTTATATTCATTAACTATTTTCATTACAGTGGTAAAAGAACCTAATTTATTTGCAAATAATTTGAGTCCTTCATTTTGTAATTTCTGATCTTCATCAAGTAAATATTTTTCGAGTTTTTCCTTTGAATCAGTGGTATATTGTATTGAATAGGTAACACCCCCCATTTCTTCTTTAACCAATACTTGTGTCATTAAAGCCTTCGTGAATTTTCCGGCTTCAATTACTTTTGGAATATGCGTTTCATGCATCCATTTCATCCAGGTATCATGAATAGATTCATCAACATTTGTTGTTACATTGTATATATACATAAAGTGGTTTAATTTTAGGCAAATTTAAACAAAGTAAATGGTAATTAAATGATTATTTAGAATGATACAAGATCGTGTTAATATAGTTATAAGTACGTTTCAGCCATTATCTTCCTATTGAATTTCATCACCACGTAATTTTCTATAATTCTTTCTCGCTTCTACCAAGTAGATGCTCGAAGTAAATTCAAATACTATCTTTTGGTACATTTCTTTAGCTTTTACCGGATTATTCAATTGATTGGTATATAATTTGGCCAAATAATAATAAGCATCATCCATTAAAATACCATCTTGGTTAATTTCAATAATTTTCAAATAATTACTTTCGGCCTGGGCATATTTTTTTGTTTTAATAAATAATTCTGCTTGTTTAAATAAGGCTTCATCTTCAATAGGGTGTCCTTTAAACCTAATTAAAACACTTGCTAATGTATCGATGGCTTCCATGTTTTTATTTTGGAACGCCAACAAATCCGATTTGGCATATCCTTTTAAAGCGTCATGAATGCTGTCATTTTCAATATTATTGGTTATCAGTAAATATAAATCTAGTGCATCATTTGCTATAAGTTGTGAAGTAGAAGATTTCAATACTTTTAATTGTGTTTGTGACCAATAAAAATCTCCTTTAAAATAAGAAGTTTGCGCCACTTTAAAACGGGCCGTTTGTGCCAAAGTGCTATTTTTAAGCTCATTTTGGATTTGTGAATATAAAATTAGGGCCTGGTTGAATTGATTTGTATACACCAAAACATCAGCCAATTTTAATTGAATTGCCCCTTTTTGAAATTTTGAATTGGCCATTGGCAATACTTCCTTTAAAATTTGAATTGCTTTTTCAGGTTGGTTGTATGCGAAACTTAAAAAATCGGCATAGGATATTTGTAAATTCAGGGTTGCATTGTTTTTACCATACCTTTCAAATAAAAATTGATATTTCTTATCAATCTCGGCAAACTCCTCCATTGTTGAAGCCAATTCATTATCAATTTGTAAAAGATAAATTTGTGTCTGTAAAATAATTGCTGAGTCCTCATTGGTTTTAAGAATAAAATTAAAAATATCTTTAGCAATTTCAAGATCCATATTTTCAAATGATATGACGCCAACTTCAACAATTCGATCTAAATTATCAGGATTTCTTTTATACAGCGATTTTTCTTGTAAAAAGGCTTTATTATATTCTTTTTGCTGCATATATAGCCAGCTCAATAAAATATTCCAGGAGTCATTCGGATTGTTTTGAGCCCTTTTGAGAAGTAATTTTTTAAATAAAATATTGGTTTCATTATTGCGGTCATTGGTAATAAATGTTGCGATATACCTTTGAATTGAAGGGTAATATTTCTCATTTTTCTCAATTAGATTCAAATAAGACTCAAACATTTTTTCCAATTCTCCTTGCTCCCCGTAAATTTGAGCCTCGCTGATTTCAGTATTTAATTTAGGGTTCTTGGCCTTGGCAATTTGATAAGATTTTAAAGCATAATCTAAAAGGTGATTTTCTTTAAAGGTTCGGCCGATGGCATAAGTATAATTTGGGTTTTCATCTATATGGTTTATACAAATTTCGTAATATTCATGGGCTTTATTCATATTGCCCTGCAGCTGGAAATTATAGCCTAATTCAATATTTAAATATATTTGATTTGGAAATCTATTCAATTGATAAGTAATAAGAAGTTCAGCCCATTCATATTGTTCAAGTTGTTGGTAGCTAATTAAAAGGTTTTTAAAATAATCACGACGTATTGGATTTTTTTCATGTAAAGGTTTGTAAAGTATAATTGCTTTTTCGTAATCTCCGTTTTTAAAATATGAGCTGGCCAATTCTGCTTTTTGGGCAGCCAATATATGGGTTATAAGGAATAGAAAAATGTATAATTTTTTATGCATGACGTAAAGTAAAGAAAATTTGATGAAATGAGGAAAGAACAAGTAGTGTCATATTGAAAATTACAATCATTTAATATTATATATATCACAATAATTTAGTGATAAATCCAGTTAAACGATAAAATGTTAAAGTTTTAATAAAATAATAATAAAAATGTAACGTTAATTTAAAAGCACAGTCTCTTTAATATAAGTAACAATAACTCAAAAATATATATTATGATCGATTTAAAAAAATTCTACGAAATAGCAAAACGAAGTGCAAAAAACCATATGAAAAAAGGACAAATCAATTTATATTTAAATGATTTGATTATTATGAATCATTATAAAAGACAGATTGACGCAGTTTAATATTTTGTTTTAAAAACTTTAATTGTTCCAAGCTCTATTCAATCGGTTTTTATCAATCAATCATATCAAACCCTGTATATTTTACCAAAACTTCAGGTATTTTAATTCCTTTTTCAGTTTGGAAGTTTTCCAATAATGCAGCAAGAACTCTTGGTAATGCCAAGGAACTTCCGTTTAAAGTATGTGCCAACTGGCTTTTACCATCTTTATTTTTAAATCTTAATTTTAAACGATTGGCTTGAAAAGATTCAAAATTGGAAACAGAACTAATTTCCAACCATCTATCCTGTCCTGCTGAAAAAACTTCAAAATCATAGGTTAATGATGATGTAAATCCTAAATCACCACCGCATAAACGTAAAATTCTGAATGGCATTTTTAATTCGATTAATATTTTTTTGATATGATCAACCATTCCGTCGAGTGAATCGTATGATCTATCCGGATGTTCAATTCTTACAATTTCTACTTTATCAAACTGATGTAATCTGTTTAGCCCTCTTACATGTGCACCATAAGACCCTGCTTCACGACGAAAACATGGGGTGTAAGCCGTGTGAAGAATAGGAAAATCGCTTTCTTTTAGCAATACATCCCTATATAAATTCGTAACCGGAACTTCAGCAGTTGGAATCAGATATAAATTGTCAATTCCCACATGGTACATTTGGCCTTCTTTATCAGGTAATTGGCCAGTCCCAATGCCGGAGGCTTCATTAATTAAAAGTGGTACTTGAACTTCCTGATATCCGGCATCACTATTTTTATCTAAAAAATATGCAATTAATGCTCGTTGTAATTTCGCACCCTTCCCTTTATAAACAGGAAATCCGGCTCCTGTAATCTTATTACCCAATTCAAAATCGATAATATCATATTTTTTAGCTAATTCCCAATGGGGCAAAGCTCCAGAATGCAGTTCTGGAATATTACCTTCTTCATAAATAGTTTGATTATCTTCTTCACTATTTCCTGCCGGAACCAATTCATGAGGTATATTTGGGATTTGGTATAAAAGGTTGGTTACCTCCGTTTCAAAATTAGATAATTTATCTGTTAATGTTTTTGCAAGTCCCTTAAGTTGTCCCGTTTTTTCCTTGATCAAGTTTGCTTTTTGTATTTCACCTGATTTGTATAAAACGCCAATTTCTTTAGATAATTTATTGCCTTCAGCTAATGTATCATCCAATTCGGTTTGTATAGATCTTCTCAAGCCATCTTTTTCAATAACCTGGCTGATGATAATTTCGGCATCGATAAAATTACGAACGGCCAACCTTTTTAAAACAAGGTCTTTATTTTCTCTTATAAAAGCAACGGATAACATATATTTTGATTTTCAAGATTGCAAAGATAAGGAATGCTGTTTGAATCATAAATGGAACCTAAAGAATAATTTTAGCCTTGATTTGTTATCCAATCCCTAGCCGTTTTTTCATCTTTTTGTATTTCCTGAATTAAAGATTCTAAAGAGTCAAATTTTTTTTCATCCCGTAAACGTTTCAATACCTCAATTTGCATTTTGTTTCCGTATAAATCAGCTTTAAAATCTAAAAGATGAATTTCAATAGTTTGGTATTTTCCATTTACTGTAGGCCGATAACCAATATTCATTATTCCAAATATAAGATTGTTATTGATCGTTGTTTTTACAATGTAAACGCCCGTTTTGGGAATAAGTTTATAATCTTCTTTGATATACAGGTTTAAGGTTGGAAAATTTAATTTTCTCCCCAATCCCTTTCCTTTTACAATTTCACCGCTTAGTAAATAATGATATCCCAAATAAGTATTGGCTTTTTCAATCTCACCATCATTTATTGCTTTTCTAATCTTTGTAGAACTTACCGATACATTTTCAATTTCCTGAACTGAAATTTCTTCTACATTAAAACCATATAGTTCTCCAAATTCTTGTAATTGTTCAAAATTCCCTTCCCTGTTTTTACCAAATTGATGATCATATCCAATGACCAAATTTTTCAAATGAAGTTCATTCACTAAAATATCTCTTACAAATTCTAAAGCCGTTAATCGAGAAAACTCTTTGGTGAATGGTTCAATGACCAAATCGTTTAATCCAAATTTTTCTAAAAGCTGAATTTTTTCATCTATGGTATTCAGCATTTTAAAATCATCATCATAATTTAAGACCTTTCGAGGATGAGGAAAAAAAGTTAAAATTACAGATTTGTACTTTTTACTTGATTTAATTTGGTTCAGGCGTTCAATAATTTTTTGATGCCCAATATGAACACCATCAAATGTACCAATCGTTAGTACGGAAGATTGATTTTTTTCTTTAAAACTATTAATGGAATGATGAACTTTCACTAGTCTTTTTTTAGAGATTTCAAAAATAGTTAAAAGTTTTAGAATAGAAAGATTAATTCTCGGTGTTTAGCTGTATCTGTACTAATTATTTGATTTTCTTATTAGTTGCTCTAATTTCCAATAGTTGGGTATGAACCGCCGTTTAACCCGCATTATGCAC
>SMVA01436509.1_pt1 | contig 17282 bp, 14 predicted proteins | sample 2456451 | NCBI WGS metagenome assembly SMVA01 (sample SAMN11095933, study PRJNA526329) | marine sediment metagenome | biome: Marine sediment; feature: Surficial sediment; material: Deep marine sediment; isolation source: Hadal surficial sediment | place: Pacific Ocean | collected 2014-05 | depth...
ATGTTGGCGGATGTCGTTGATGTTGATACTGCCAGAAGCGGCGGACGCAGGGCCGGAACCTATTTTGCAATACTCGGGCTAACGGAAAAGTTAGCTGTCGCCATTGGTACGGGTGTTTCACTCAATATCGTCGGCCTGCTGGGGTTTGATCCCTCCGGCGGCATCGCTGCCAGCACCGAACTGGGAGTACTGAGCCTGCGCCTGGTGTATTGCTGCGGGCCTATCTTGTTCTTCGGCCTGGCAATGATTTTTATCTGGTCTTATCCGCTGACTCCAAAGCGGCATGCGAGGCTAAGAGAGAGAATTGCATGGCGGACCAAATTCCTGGCATTGAAGGCGCAAGAGAGTACTCGCGACAATACGTTGTAAACTTTAAGCCTTAAGCTGATTCCCGATTGGCAAATTCCTGATTCTCTTGCCAGTGGCCATGAAAATAGCGTTGGTGAGCGCCGGGGCAACAGTGGGGATTGGAATTTCCCCGACACCGGTTGGTGTTTCATCCCAGTTAAGTATAAACATCGAAAATTTTGTGGGTACCCCTGCAATTTGAAGAAGAGGGTAGTCATTAAAATTATTCTGCACTATCTGCCCATCTTTTACGGTAATTTCAAGATTAAGGGCGGTGCTCAATCCGTCAATGGTTGCACCCTGCATCTGTGCTTCCACCGAGTTTGGGCTCACTGCATATCCGCAATCGATCGCGCCAATAATTTGTTCAATGGCAAGTTCTCCTGCATCATTCACGGCGACCTCCATGGCGTGCGCAGCATAACCGCCGAAGGTAAAGTGGCAGGCAAGTCCCACGCCACGACCCGCGGGGCGGGGCCGCTTGTAGTCAATCTCATCAGCGACAAAGGTTAGCAAACGGGTCAACCTGCCGGGGTTGAAGGTTGGACCACCATGATTGGAATAATCCATTTCCCTGGCTTCACCTAACATTTTCAAACGGAGTTGCAGGGGATCCTGGCCTGTCTCATGGGCAATCTCATCAATAAAACTCTGGATCACAAAAGCATTGGCCGTGTGGGCGGGTGCGCGCCAGGACCCGCGGGGAATGCTGGACTCGACATTAAAGTATTCGAGGCGGAAGTGTTCAATCATATTGGCCGGGAAATCATCACTGTACAGCTCTGCTTCCCACAACTTTTCATCCGGCATGTTTGCCCGTCGATAATATTTGCTGGCGCTGGCGAGTCTTTGAGTCCAGGCGATGGGCAGACCTTCCTTGTTCAGCCCTGCCCTCATATTGTGGTGGCCGGAAGGACGGTAGAAATCATGCTTGATGTCGTCTTCACGGCTCCATATCAGCTGAATAGGGTAACCGCTGGCTTTTGAAATCAGCGCCGCTTCCGCAGCATAATCCGTGGTCAAACGTCGCCCGAACCCACCCCCTACCCGGGTCATTTCAACTTCGATTGACAGCCGGTCAATACCCGTCGCTTTTGCAACTGATCTCGATACACCAGAGGGCATCTGTGTCGGCACGATGACATGGCATTTGTCTTTCTCCACGTGAGCGTAACAGTTCTGCGGTTCCAGGGGAGCATGGGAAACAAAGGGAATCTTATAGGTTCTGTCAATCACCCGGTCCGCCTTTGCAAGTGCTACATCCAGGTCACCATCATCCCTAACGATTTGACCCGTGCCTGCCAGCAGGTCTAAACATTGTTTGTCAAATGATTCAGTACTTTCATCTGCATAGGTACCGCTGGTCCAGGAGATTGAAAGCGCATCCCGCCCTTTCATCGCTGCCCAGGTTGAATCTGCCACTACAGCGACGCCGCTGGCAAGAATCAGGTAGGGCTCTCCCGGTTCAGGCCCATCAATTTGAAAAACATCCACCACACCCGGAATCTTCAGTGATGCAGTCGCGTTGAAAGAAGTTACTTTCCCGTCATGGTACGGACAGCGGGCCATAACGGCGTACTTCATTCCGGGCCTTTTGGTATCCATGCCGTATTTCACCCTGCCAGTAACAATATCCAGGGCATCGATTGTCGGTTGAATGCGCCCCGCGATCCTGAAATCTTTCACGGGTTTGAGTGTCGGTGCCTTCTCTGGAACAGGCAGCCGTGCAGCGGCCTTTGCCAGCTGCCCGTAGGAAATTGATTTGCCACTCTTGTGTTTAACGAATCCCTTTTCACTAAAGGTCTCGTTAACATCGACTTCCCACTGGTTTGCCGCTGCCTGCTGCAACATGATGCGAGCCTTCGCACCTACCTCCCGCATGAAGGTCCAATTATCCGTGAGTCCCGTGCTGCCACCCACTCCCTGCCCACCGTACCGCCAATTCAATCCATCAGCAGTTCGAATCAAACCCAGCGGCATTTGCTGCACCGAGACAGTTGCAAAATCCACCTCAAGTTCTTCTGCCACCAACATGGGCAATGTCGTTCGATTACCCTGTCCAATTTCCGGCTGATTGTTACCAATCACAATCGAGTTGTCCGGGTTGATGGTAATGAAATAACCCAGTTGATTGTCCTGGTCGATATTGCGCCCGATGGTTTCTACCTGGTCGTCGGCGCCAGCATGTGTGAGGGAAGGTAAACCAAGCAGCAAGCCTCCCGTGCTGGTCAATCCGGCGACCACGAATCGTCTGCGAGTCAGGTTCATGTCACACCTCCTTCGCTAAACTGGCATTCCGGGTGATTTCTGCCGCCCGATGAATGGCTTTTCTGATCCGTACGTAAGTACCGCAGCGGCACCGGTTCGTCATATTCTCGTTGATATCCTGATCGGTGGGGTTGGGGAATTTCTTCAGGAAATCGGTCGCTGCCATGATCTGGCCAGCCTGGCAGTAACCACACTGGGGTACGTCGAACTCAAGCCACGCTTGCTGAACCGGGTGATCGCCAGACCTGGACAATCCTTCGATTGTCGTAATGTGGTGATTTTGAACCGTGTTGATGGGCGTGATGCAACTTCGTCTTGCTTCACCATCGACGTGCACTGTACAGGCACCACATTGACCGATGCCACATCCGAACTTTGTTCCGGTCATTTCGAAATGGTCGCGCAATACCCAGAGCAGCGGAGTATCTCCCGGACCTTCATATTGAACAGATTCACCGTTAACCTGCAACTTGATCACTTTTTTACTCCCCTTGCTCATTGCTCTCGACTATACGCTTGTCACGCAAGAGAGACTCACCTGGTTGAGACCAGTTGAGTTAATAACAAGGTGAACTGGGGAATTATCCCAGCGCTGTAATCGTATGGCGCCCCGCCGTTGTAGCGAGGTAACGCCAGATTTCACTGTCTAACTCAGCGGCCTCTTCAGTACTGGCCTGCTCTACAATTTCATGGAGTTTGATCAGCTCACGGGTAAACTGATCATGCAAAGCGTTAACATCCCTGAGTTTAAAACTCGCTGGCGCCTGATCCGCCACATAACCTGTGTGATGGAACGCACTTCCCTGTTTGAGTAGTCTCGCCATATCGGCAATATCTTCCATTCTGTGATTTATGCCGGAAGCAATCTCATCTGCAATCGCATTCATGAGCAATCCCAGCAGCTGTCCATCCGCCTGACTATATTCGGTCTTAAGGTCCGGCAATAACTGGGTCATCAGCCGTTGGCACAACATCCGCAATGCATCATCTGTATTCGGAATCATTTGATGCCCCTGGCAAACTTTTTCTCCGAATGAGGCGAAAGGTAGTCAAGCAATATCCGGTTCTGACGATCGGTCATGGCCCAACCAGCCATCGCCAGGATTGAATCTTTACCTGCTCCATTGTGGAAATCTTCAGATGAAGATATCCAGATTGCGATACCCTTAATGGACGCGAATACCTGCCACCATCTAAATGTTTCCATATCAACTTTAAGACCGCTATTTTCCTCCCAGATATCAATGGCTTCCCGGTGAGGAAGCAACAGGCCAGCGTTAGGCGGATCATCCCAGTTCCAGAGTGGATCAAGAGACCAGGCGAGATCTTCAAGCGGGTCGCCAAGGTGGCACATTTCCCAATCGAGTATCGCCTTAATTCCACTGTTGGGCTCGAACAGAAAATTCCCAGTCCGATAGTCGCCATGAACAATCGATACTTTCTGTGCAGGGGCAGGAGCATTCGCTTTCAGCCAGCGAATAGCAGCCTGGGCGATGGGTTGCGGATGAATCTCGTCCTCTAGAATGATTTTTTCCCAGTAAGCGAGTTCCCGGGCGGCGCATTGGGCGACTTCCGGCACATCCAAAAACTTATCAAAACCCAGCGCTATCGGATCTTTAGCCGCCAGGGTTCCCAGTAACTGCCACTTTTCCCGGCCAATTGATTTTTTCTGCTGTGCATTAAGCAGGCTCGCGTCCGTAATCGCGCCATCGATTGCGGTCATAATACTGAAAGGCTGTTGCAGGTATTTCGGATCGTTTTCCAGAAATAAAGGTTCCGGCACAGGGATGTCTGTCGGATAGATAGCCGCGTAGGCACTGAATTCTAATTCTCGTTCTGTATCTATCAGGGAAGTCGGTGGGTCGCGCCTTAGTATCAAATTCTGTATGCGACTGCCGGCCTCTACATTCAATCGATAGGTTTCCCTCGATGCGCCGCCAAATATTTTTTCAATAGCAGTGACATTGACTTCAGCGCCCCACTTTTCCTTCAGGAAAACAGCAGTGTTTTGCGCGACGTCCTCAAGGCTGAGTGTCATGGCGCAAAGTCCAGCATTTCCTTAAATCCAGATGTCACATGCGGGCCTATTATCAGCTGCTCCAGTACACCCTGCCCCTTGGTTTCACCAGCATCTGAAGTAAAGACCACATCACACATCGCCTGGATATGAATATTTTCCGGTGCCACCTCGGCTAACACAAATTCATCGTACCCCGTTTCCGCTTCGCCGTGATATGAGCCGTGGCTGAATTTCTCATGGCCATATCCGATACCTTTCATATAGAAGTGCCACTTTGGTGTCAGCTTAAAACTAACAACTTCACTACTTTGTTTCTCAAAGATGATCTCGGCACTGGCGGCGTGCCTGGTACCGGAAATAAATTCAAGCTCACTCTTTACCGATCGCATCTGTTCAGGCTCACCTTTACCGAATATGGGGATAATCATGCCGTTACTGTTCCAGGGCTGGCCTAACGCATCATCATTGACAAAGTAGTGGGCACTGAAACTATCAAAATTCAGCGGTGCCCATAACCAATAAAATTGAAAGTCAGCTGCTTCCGGGTTGGGTTGCTGGTCGTTTGCGCCAACTCCCCGAATGCCCCATGACCGGTCCCTGGTTCCCCAGTACTCATCTGGTTCTACTTTTATCTTTTCACCCTTTAGTTCTATCCAGCCGGACCAGGTTCCGTTTTGCATCATGCGAGTCACATCCATGGTGACCTGGCTGCCTGTCCTTCGGGTAAAACGCGGTTCCTCATGGGCCGGGATCCTGGCGGTAAAGACGAGATCCGCCCTCACGCCATTAGCCGGGTCATCGCAGGTAATGCGGAGTTCTTCCATGGGTTTCACTATATCGATACCCACCACCCCAACATTTGTATCAAGGCGCTCCATGTGCATTGCTTTCGATCCATAGACATTGTGCTGCACGCCATCAACAACGATAGAAAAAGCACCATCAAGCACATTCAGGTAAGGATAAACGCCCATGGCAGCGGCAAAAAATATATCCCCGGTTTTGTTGTAACCATTAAAAAAAAACCTGTCATAAAAATTGCGGTTTGCACCTACATAAGCGACGGGTTCTGGTGTCTGGTGCAGCGGATAGTCATCACCTTTAGTCAGCACAGTTCTTCCTCATTATTGGACATCGTATTGCCATTATTGCAAGCCGGGCCGGGCCGGGCAAATCCCCATTTATTAATCAACATCCCCTTCCACGAAGCGCGGCAACCTGTTTATACTGAGAGACAGCAACAGGAGGTATATGTGACAGAAGCCAAGACCATCGGCGACCTGAAATCCTCGGGTTACAAGATCCTTTCGGTTCGCGAAGAAATGCGGCAAAACCTTATTAACAAGCTTCGCAGGGAAGAAGAGGTTTTTCCGGGTATTATTGGTTTTCAGCAGACCGTTATCCCCCAGTTGGAGAACGCGATCCTGGCGGGCCAGGACATTATCATGCTGGGCGAGCGAGGGCAGGCAAAATCAAGGATTATTCGTTCTCTCACCTCCTTGCTTGATGAATACACGCCCGTCATTGCGAACGTGGAGATCCCAGAAAATCCATTCGCCCCTATCAGCGTACAGGGCAAGCAGCTGGTTGCTGAACTGGGTGATCAAACACCGATCCACTGGCTGCATCGCGATCAGCGCTATGGTGAAAAGCTGGCCACGCCAGACATCACCATTGCCGATCTCATCGGCGAAGTTGACCCGATTAAAATAGCTGAGGGTCGCTACTTATCTGATGAAGAAGCATTACACCTTGGACTGATTCCACACACCAACCGGGGAATTTTTGCCATTAATGAACTACCGGACCTGGCGGAGCGCATTCAGGTCGGGCTGCTCAATGTGATGGAAGAAAGAGACATCCAGATCCGCGGGCACAAGGTACGTCTCGACCTGGATATCCTCATTGTCGCCACGGCTAACCCTGAGGATTACACTAACCGGGGTCGAATCATTACTCCACTCAAAGATCGTTATGGATCACAAATAAGGACGCACTACCCGGAATCAATCCTCGAGGAAATCGCCATCATGGAACAGGAACAACGAAAGTTGAACCTGGGAGAGTTTAGCGAGATTGTGCCTTCGTTTATGTCGCATATTATCGCTGAGATAACGCTGCAGGCACGCCAGTCACCAGACATTAACCAGCGATCCGGCGTTTCGGTGCGCGCATCAGTCGCAAACTACGAGGCACTACTCGCGAATGCGCTCAGGCGTGCCATTGCAACAGGCGACAAGGTTGTCGTGCCGCGCATTTCTGATTTGCCTTTCATCGTGCCTTCCCTGCAGGGCAAGATTGAGTTTGAGGCGATGGAAGAAGGCCAGGAAGATAAAATCATGAACAAGCTGTTCACGGATGCGATCAAAGCAGTCTATTCAAGATTTGTTGATCCGACAGAGACCGAGATTATTTCCCTGCAATTTGTCGATTGCCTGCATGTGACAACAGGTGAATCTATACCTTCGATGGAATATGAAGATATCATTAAAAGAATCGATGGTCTCGGGGAAGCCGTCAGCAAACTTGCAAATTCCGATGACCCGGGCGTCCGGGCATCGGCTGCCGAGTTTATTTTTGAAGGAATGCATACCAACCAGTTACTTAACAAGGACCGCGTGGGCGGAAGAACAACCTACCGCGGCTAGCGACACTTTATGACAGACAAACCAACATCCCTCAATCGTTACTCCCACTGGGATGGGTCGCAAAAAGGTGACCTGAATGCCGATGACATCCTGTCCGCTATTTCTGAAGACCTGATGGAATTTGGCGACCTGCAACAAGCCATGCGATATCTAATGCAACGCGGCATGACCTCATCAGACGGAAACTACATCAAGGGCCTGCGTGATTTGCTGCGTCAACTCAAAGAGCAACGACGGCAACGACTCGACCGTTTCGACATGGGCAGTGTCATGGACGATATTAAGCGGCAGTTGGATGAAATTCTCGAAATGGAAAAAGCAAGCATCGATGAATGGATCGATCCATCAGGCGCCAGGAATCAATCCAGGAAGTTTATGGATGACCTGATGCAGGACCTTGATGACAGTCTCAGTGTAGACCGACCAGCCGAGGACAAGGAAGCTAATTTCTCGGACACGGTACTGGGAGATATCGGGGAGAAAAACAAACAATTTATCGATGACTTGCCAGAAGACACTGCCGGGAGAGTCAAAGCACTCCAGGATTATGAATTCCTCAACACCGATGCCCAGAAAAAATTCCTGAAGCTCATCGAACAACTTCGACAGGCAATGACGCGATCATTCTTCAAAGACATCGAAAAAATGGTCAAGGAGATGTCCGACGGGGACATCGAGCGCATGAAGAATATGGTCAAGGACCTGAACGATATGCTGGTGAAGAAGATCGCCGGTGAAGACCCGGGGTTCGAAGCGTTTATGGACAAGTACGGCGATATGTTTGGTGACAATCCGCCTAAATCGCTCGATGAGTTACTTGAGCAAATGCAGCAGCAGATGGCTGCTACCCAGTCCCTGTTCAATTCCATGTCGCCCGAGCAGCAACAGCAATTGCAGGAATTGATGTCCGGCCGGTTTGGTGACCCGGAACTCGAGAGTGAACTGGCCAGGCTGGCCAAGGAGATGGACTTCCTGAATCCGAACAGCAAAGGGTACGATTTCTCCGGTAACCAGGAAATAGACCTGCAGGCGGCCATGGAACTGATGCGCGAAATGGCGGACCTGGACCAACTCGAACAAGAGATGCAACGCGCTCAATATGATGGGAAAGTCGACGGCATCGATGCAGACAAGATTGAGGAATTGCTAGGCGAGCAGGCCCGCGAGAATCTGGAAGAGATGCAGAAGATGCTCGAAATCCTGGAAAAAGCAGGTTATGCGCGCAAAGATGGCAATAAGTGGGAACTCACTCCTCGCGGCTCTCGCTCACTGGGGCAAAAAGCGCTGGGAGAAATTTACCAGCGGCTTAAAAAGCAGAACCTGGGAAATCATGCAGTACCCGAGGAAGGACGATTTGGTGAACGCTTAGAAGAATCAAAACCCTACGAATTCGGAGACCCATTCCACCTGCACATGCCGCGCACGATTCGAAATGCCCTGGACAGGGAAGGACCCGGTGCACCGGTTCAGCTAAAAACCGAGGATTTCGAAATCTATCGCAGTGAACTCATCACCCAGACGGCCACCGTACTCATGGTTGATCTTTCCTGGTCCATGGCGTTGCGAGGCTCTTTTCAATCGGCCAAAAAGGTTGCCATGGCATTACACAACCTGATCTCAACAACCTATCCCCGGGACAGTCTTTATGTCCTGGGATTTTCTGCCTTTGCCAAGGAAATCAAAGCCCACGACCTGCCGTACCTTCAATATGACGACTATTTGCTCGGCACCAACATGCAGCATGCACTGATCCTGGCGGAGAAAATGCTGGCAAAGCACCAACAGGGTACCCGGCAGATTATCATGATCACTGATGGTGAACCGACTGCACACCTGGAAAACGGCCGGCCTGTTTTCGCCTACCCTCCTTCCGCCGAGACCATCGCTAAGACTCTCAGAGCCGTTCGCAGCTGTACTACCCGGAATATCACCATTAATACCTTTATGCTGGACCAGAGTTATTACCTGAAAGCATTTGTTGACCAGATGAGCAAAATAAATGGCGGCCGTGTTTTCTACACACAGCCGGATAACCTGGGTGAGTATATTCTTGTTGATTACGTGCAAAACAAGAAAAAGCGACTACACAGAAAGTAAACAATACCCCAGAACTATTTGCTAATTTCATCGAACTGACCTTGTATCAGTAAAAGGATCAGCAACAAATTCAGCCCCATTTGTCGATTTCTCACTTTTCTCTCAAATTTTTACAAAAAGTTTCCTGATCTTTTCCTTTTAAAATCAATACGTTAAAAATTCTATCAGTAAATAAATCAATTTATTTCAATTATTTATTGAGGTATTTATAGTTTCATACGTTACAATGCTTGCCGGGTGAAATTAAGGTCCACTGATCGTGGTATTTAGCGGCCATAAGAAATGGCTCACCCAGGGGCGGGTTTCACGATAAGAAACCTGAGTTCTTCACAAAATCGTGGGGGTTTTATGTTTAAAAAAAGCCAATAGGCAGGTGCTTTCACAGCCGCTGCTATGGTTTCTGCGAGTTTTAGCTCGCTACCTGCATTCGCCGAAGATGGCGTAATGGAAGAAGTGGTGGTCACAGGTTCACGTATCAAGCGTAGTGATACCACTAGTATCAGTCCTATTTCGGTACTGACGGAACAGGACCTGAAGGTGTCAGGCAATCTGACCCTGGAAAATTTTCTTCAGGATATGCCAGCGGTTAACGGCGGCGACTTTGGGGCTGGTGTTAATAATGGTAATCCCGGTATTGCGACGGTATCGCTGCGCGGCCTCGGGCCCAACCGCACTCTGGTCCTGGTAAATGGTAAGCGTTTCGCGTCGCAAGCAGTTAATGGATATGTTGATCTCAACGCTATCCCCACGGCTATCGTGGACCGGGTTGAGATACTCCGTGACGGTGCGTCAACCGTTTATGGCTCTGATGCGATCGCCGGTGTGGTCAATATCATCACCAAGAAGAATTTCGAGGGCGTCGATTTTGATTTTGGCTACAATGTGTCCGACGAAAACGATGGTGATGTCTTCAACCTTTCTGCTACTTTCGGTAATACCTTCGACAAGGGTAATTTCGTCATGAGCGCCCAGGTGCTCAAGCGCGATGAAATTCGCCAGGGTGATCGTGACTTCTCCGCGTGTCCCTTCTTCGATGATGGAACACAGAAAATCTGCGGTGGTAGCCCAACCACAACGCCAGCACAATTTACGCCACTGGGTGCTGATTCAGCGACTGGAGGCCAGGTCGTCGATTCAGTCACCGGGCTTCCCAGGCCGTTTAATGCAGCAACCGATTCTTTCAACTTTGCCGCACTCAGCTACCTGACGACACCCCAGGACGTGTACAGCGTCTATGCAGCTGTCGATTATGAGATATTCGACAGCGGTGCACTTGGCGTCATTAACAGCAGCCTTGAGGTGAACTACTCAGCCCGTAGTTCTGATCAGTTGCTGGCACCTGCTGGCACCTTTGGCGGCTGGGAAACAGGCCAGGCACACCCTGACAATCCCTATGGTGACGTACTCTGCGCGGCGACTCCCGGGTGCACCGCACCCCAGGCTGTGGCCACTTCCAGGAGGTTCACCGAATCGGGTGGTCGACAATTTACCCAGGATGTTAATACCTGGCGTATCAGTGCTGGCTTTGACGGGGAATTTAGTAATGGCTGGACCTGGGATGCGAATTATACCGTTGCCAGATGGGTCGACAGCCAACGGGATGAGGCACGACCGATTCGCCCTAATATCGAAGAGATGCTGGATCCTGTCTTGTGTGCAGCCAGTACGACGGGTTGTCCAGGTATCTTTAATCCTTTTGTTAGCGACAGCATGACAGCAGCCCAGGTTGCCTTCGGTTTTGTGGGTGTTAACACAAAGGAAGAGTCCAAGCTGGACATCTTCCAGCTTAACCTGGCAGGAGACATGGGTATTGAACTACCTGGTGGTGTTATCGATTGGGCAATTGGTTATGAAAACCGCCGTGAGTCTGCATCAAGCAATCCGGATGGCGGCGCCGCTATCGGTGCGGTTGCATTTACGCCGGGTGAAACGACTTCCGGGGACTTCGAGGTTGATGAATTCTACGGCGAGATCATCCTTCCGATTCTCTCAGGAGTAAAAATGGCTGAAGTGCTGACGTTTGAAGCTTCTGCCCGATACACGGATGTTGATTTCCTTGATGATTCCGAGACGGTCTTCAAGGTCGCCGCTGAATGGGCACCGATCGAGGATATTCGACTTCGCACGACCTTCTCTGAAGGATTCCGTGCACCGAATATCAGCGAACTGTTCCTGGGTCAACAGCAATCTGCCGAAAGCTATACCGATCCTTGTCGTAACTACGGTACCTCAGGCACCGATGCAAACACAGTGGCCAACTGTCAGGCTGATGGACTGGCACCGGATTTCAATCTGGCCACGTTCCAGGCAACGACCCTACAGGGTGGTAATCCTGATCTTCAGCCAGAAACATCCGAGACGTTCACGTTCGGGGTTATCTTCACGCCACGTTTCCTTGAGAATTTCACCCTGACCCTGGATTACTTCAATATTGAAATCGAGGATGCCGTGGGTACAGCGCCGACTTCAGAAGTGATTTCATCTTGCTACTCAAGTGCCGGGTTCTCGGATCCGTTGTGTGCATTAATTGTGGGGCCCAGTTTCCCGGGTGTTGATGAGACACCATCACCAGCGGCACCAGACCGTCGTAACTCAAACCTGCAATTGTCCGGTATTCTACAAACCCAGGCTAACCTGGCGACCTACGAAACCAGTGGTATAGATTTCCAGGCTGATTACGGCTTCGACAGCTCAATCGGTATTGTCGATCTGAGAATCGTTGGAACCTGGTTGGATAACTACGACTATCTGCCATTTGCCGGGGGTGACCTGGTCGAACTGGCGGGTAAATTCGGTGGTGACCCGGCATTCGGCAGCCCTGCAACGTTCGCAGAATGGCAGGTGAACTACAGTGCCAACCTGACCCGCGACAAGTGGGGAGCAAACGTCACTGCAAGATACCAGGCCGCATCCGATGATATCGATGCAGCACCGGCTAATCTGGAGAACACAGCCGATTCGATTGTGTATTGGGATGTGCAGGGTCACTACAAGTGGAGGGATATGACATTCACCGCTGGCGTGCGTAACCTGACTGATGAAGATCCACCTTATGTCACCGCATACGATGACATGAATACCATCCAATTCAGTTACGACACCGAGGGTCGTTTCTACTATGCGAGAGCCCAGGTAGCTTTCTAGGTTTTAAGAAAAAGTAAACCCCCCGGGAGAATGGCATATTGCCTGTCTTCCGGGGGTTTTTTTATGAACAGAACGGCAAACGGCGGGCTGCAATGAAAAAAATGTTAACACCAATGTTATTATTACTGCTTCTTGTCACAAGCTACCCCGGCCTGGCAGCGGAGCCATCATTATCAATGTGCCGACAGATCAAGGATAGTGAGGAGCGAGTCCAGTGTTACGACAAAATTGTCGATTCACTCACCACTGCACCTCTGAGCGCCACGACGGCTGAGCATCGTGAACAAGCCGTGAAACCTGACTTCCAGGTCGAAAAGTTAGATCAAATTCAGGCCAGGGTCACCGCTTTGAAGAGGTCGGTGGATAAGAAATTCACCATTACCCTGGACAATGGCCAAATCTGGAGACAGATTGACAATCAACGCATCCCGCTGCGAAATGAGGATAAGATCATCATTCGTGAGGCGGCTCTTGGTTCTTATCTCATGGAAAAACAATCTGGTAGTGGTAGCATTCGAGTAAAACGCCTGGACTGACTTTAGCAATATGCAGATCACTTCAATTCTAACGGATGCCGTTCTAAGGAAGGCGACCGATGTCCACCTGCTGAGTGGCATGCCGGTGATGATGAGAGTCGCAGGCAAACTGGTTCCTGCCAATGACAGGGTTCTTGATCCGGATCAGGCCAGGGATATCTGCTATAGCCTCTTGTCAGAAGAGGAAATCAGTACATTTGAGCAGAACCATGATCTCGATATCATCAGAACATTCGGCTAGAATCGATTCAGGATAAACCTCAGCTTAAGCAAGAAGCAAATTGGCGCGGTCATCAGAATCCTCAACTATGCGCCGATCCCGCTGGAAGAGCTCAATTTACCGGCGATTGTTACCCAGATGTGTCTTCGGGACAAGGGGCTGATCCTGATCACCGGCACCACCAGCCAGGGTAAAACAACCACCCTGTCGGGAATGGTCGACTATATCAACAGGAACCGGAACAAACATATCATCACGATTGAAGATCCAATCGAGTATATTCACGAGAACAAGAAATCCATCATACGGCAACGGGAGATCGGCAGTGATACCCTGACGTTCGAGAAAGGGTTGAGAGCGGCACTTCGCCAGGATCCTGATGTGATTGTTATTGGTGAAATGCGTGATTTTGATTCGATACGAATTGCATTGACCGCATCCGAGACAGGTGTACTGGTCCTTTCGACCTTACATGCATTGTCTGTCGACAAGATCATTGAAAGGCTACTTTCCTACGTCCCGGTTGATGAGGAAAACCAGATCCGGATGATGCTGTCCGAGGCTTTGCTCATGGTCGTACACCAGGAGCTCCTACCCACACTAAGTGGTGGTAAACGCGTGGCGACAGAGATACTGGTCAACACGCAAGCCGTTAGATATACACTCAGGCGGCGGGAAACTTACTTCCTGAAGTCATTTATCCAGATGGGTCAAAACGAGCATGGTATGCGCACCATGAAGCGATCCCTTGATGAACTGTTAGTCGCGCGGGAGATCTCCCAGGAAGTCTATGATGAAGTCGAGGTGAATTACCGGTGAGTTTATCGTTCTGGAGCAGGCAGTGTTACAATGGCTTCGATAATACTGCGCAAGTCCCTAAAAGACTAGCAAAGGAGGACCATGACAATGAAGTTTCAATCTCCATAGTTCGTACTAATTTACGCAGCCCACAATCGGGCAGAATAGTATAAAAAGGAGGTCAAACATGGCAAAAGGTAGAGATAAGAAAAAAGTTAACGACAAGACTAAAGCCCAGAAAACGCTTAAGGAGAAACGCAAGGCGAAGAAAGAGAAGCGAGGCTAGCTGTTAAATCAGTCGCTGTTAAAATGGTGGCTGACTGTCAAAAGTCAGCCACTCTCCTGAACCGGGATGAGAGAACTGGATCATGGATGCGTGCAACATCAGCCTTCCGGATTTTTTAAAAGCAGCTTCATGAGCGTAGAGATCACAACCCAATATGGGGTGCCCGATCTCTGCCATATGAATTCGTAACTGGTGACTGCGACCTGTGACCGGAGAGAGGTTCATTCGCGTCTGGTCCACCTGGCGATCCATCACCTTAAATTTTGTCAAAGACCATTTACCTGCATTCGCATCAACAACCTGCCTGGGCCTGTTTTCAGGGTCCCCTCGCAGCGCCAGTTCAATTTCACCCGTATCTTCAGCGACAATACCGTGAACCACCGCAGTGTATTGCTTGATGATAATACGCTCTCGAAACTGCCGATTGAGATCCGATGTGGCGCGTTTTGACAGTGAAAACAGCAGCAAACCTGAAGTATCAAGATCCAGCCGATGCACGATAGCGATATCCGGGTAGTCAAATTGTAACCGGCTAAGCGCACAATCTTTGACAATTCGCCCGGGAACGGACAGGAGCCCTGCTGGCTTGTTCACCACCAACATTTCTTCATCCGCAAACAGGACCTCAACTTCTTCATTGCAGGGAGGGGGAATATGAAAAGTATAGCCGGCCAAAACAGACTCAATTAACGTATAGTATGGGGCGATATTCTAACACCGTAATCCCATGGCTTCAGAGAGTGACCAATTAACGGATGCAATCACTGATCTTGCGCCGAAACTGCTGACGACCATGGAAGCCTTCGAGCAGGTGCAGCGAAACATGCACCCTTCCAGAATCGAAGGACTGGCTGATTATATTCTGCCATTCGAGTCATCATTGCGCGAATCGTTCGATAAATTTTCAACCCATACTTTCCCGGATGACATCGCACAGTTTGGCCAACGACTCCACGATGGGGCCATGTATAGCCTCCGCGCCTGTAACGGCTTCACGGATCGATCCAGGGATACATTCGCAACGATGAAGGCAATGCGGGCACATTGCAGGGCCCAGGAAATTATTTACCCCCTGGCCAACATCCTGACGCCGGTAAGCCAGTACTTTCTTGAACCAGGCGCCAGGGACAATCAGCAATTACTCGGTTTACTCAACCAGGATCGTCCTGGTGTGCAGGTCGGCCTGCTCAACGCCCAAAATGACCGCGATAACCGTGGTGGGTTCACTCTCTATATCCCTGAATACCTGAACAGCCAAGAACCTGCTTGCCTTGTGGTTGCCTTGCACGGGGGTACTGGCCATGGCGCCGATTTTCTCTGGTCCTGGTTGCGCGAGGCAAGGACTCGAGGTTTCATACTGATAGCACCCACCTCGCAGCTGGACACCTGGTCTTTAATGGGGGAAGAACACGATCTGGGACCACTTACGGCAATGCTCGATTTTGTTAAACAGCAATGCTGCATCGACGAAGAGCACATCTTGTTAACCGGTATGTCAGACGGTGGCACCTACTCATTGCTCGCGGGTTTAAACGACAATTCGCCCTTCACACACCTGGCGTCATTTTCGGGTGTTCTGCATCCGGAGATCCAGATGTCCAACCGGATGTTGTATGCCAGGGAGCGAAACATCTACCTTGTACATGGCACGCTCGACTGGATGTTTCCCATCGAGACAGCCTACATGGCACAGGCTGAACTGATGGGCGCCGGTGCGAATCTGACCTTCTGCCCGATTGAGGGTTTATCCCACACCTATTGCAGGGCTGAAAATAGTAATGTAATCAGCTGGTTCAACCCCAGGCTGGAGATTCCAGGGAATGATTAGACTCCTTTGCATTGCTTCTTTGTTCGCTTCCTTCACAACACTGCTGTACCCCGCTTCTGCCCTGGCAGAAGTCCGCGATCTTGTTATCGTGCACACCAATGATTTTCATGGCCATATAAAAGAAGAGAAAGACTACGCGGGTGCCGCCCGAATCAGCGCATTTGTAGAAGAGCAGCGCGGCCAATATCCAGGCGTCCTGTTACTGGATGCCGGTGATGCCATATCCGGGACGCCGGTCTCGACAATGTACAAGGGCCTACCTATTTTCAGGATCATGAATGCCATGAAATACGACATCGGATTGATCGGCAATCATGAATTTGACCATGGCTACAAACATATCAAAAAGTTTCGTGAAATCGCCAATCACCCTCTGCTCAGCGCAAATGTTTTCGATAGCAACGACCAACTTATCAGTGATGGTGAAAATCGCCTGTTGAACGTGAATGGCATTAGTATTGGCATCATCGGCCTGATCACAGAAACAACGCCAACGATCATTTCACCGGTTGGCAATGAGGGTTTACGTTTCCTTAATCCTGCACAGGTGCTGAAAGAGCAGATTGCATTAGTGAGACCCAGAGTCGACCTGCTTGTGGTTTTATCTCACGTGGGCCATGAAGAAGAAAAAGAACTGGCGAGAACCATTCAGGGAATCGACCTGAACATCGGTGCACATTCCCATACGCTGGTGGACCCGATTATAAAAGTCGGATCAACCTACATCGCCCAGGCTAACCGCTACGGAACCCATGTCGGTTTTATTCAGCTGTCTGTTGATACGGAGACTGATTCAATATCCAGGCTTTCAGGCGCACCCGTCCCGGCGAGTCAACTACCACCGCCCAATCCGGAAATTCTTACCCTGGTGAATTTCTGGGAAGATAAGGTCAAGGCACTGGTGGATGTAGAAATTGCCCATTCCAGCCGCGAGATATCCCATCACGAACTTCAGGTTATTTTCGAGGAGGTACTCGCCAACGCTGCTGATGCTGATTTTGGTTACTATAATATTGGCGGCATCAGGGATAAGATCTCTGTTGGCCCTGTCACAGCCAGGCACTTCTGGAATATAGAACCCTTTGAAAA
>SMVA01425440.1_pt1 | contig 17277 bp, 14 predicted proteins | sample 2456451 | NCBI WGS metagenome assembly SMVA01 (sample SAMN11095933, study PRJNA526329) | marine sediment metagenome | biome: Marine sediment; feature: Surficial sediment; material: Deep marine sediment; isolation source: Hadal surficial sediment | place: Pacific Ocean | collected 2014-05 | depth...
ATGCGGCGCAGGGTGCTCACTTGCCCATGCCCTCCGCCGGATGGACGCCGCTCACCGTATCGGTGAGCTCGACATCGGTTTCCCCAACCGGCTCGTCTTCCGGCTCCGGATCGACGAAACCGAGCAGATCGCGCAAGCGATCCGCCAGTTCGTCGCCATCGAGGCCGCGCGCGATCCGCCCGTCGACCACGACGGAGATCTTGCCGGTCTCCTCCGACACCACCACCGCCACCGCGTCGGTCTCCTCGGTGATCCCGATGCCGGCACGGTGACGCGAGCCCAACTCACGCGACAGGCGCGGGTTCATGGTCAGCGGCAGGAAGCAGGAGGCCGCCGCGACCCTTCCCTGCTGCATGACGACGGCGCCGTCGTGAAGCGGCGTCGACGGGTTGAAGATCGATACCAGCAGGTCGTACGAGACCGTCGCGTCGAGTCCGATGCCGGCCTCGGCGTACTGCCGCAGCGACATCTCGCGCTCGAAGACGATGATGGCGCCGTGACGATTGGCGGCCAGCCCGGTGGCCGCGGTAACGATCTCATCGATGGGATCGATGCCACCACCGCGCCCGCGCAGGCTGCGGAAATACGCGGTGCGCCCGAGGTTGGTCAGGATGCGCCGAATTTCGTTCTGGAACAGCACGATGATGGCGATGACGATGTAGGCAGAGACGGTCGACAGCATCCAGGCGAGGGTGCGAAAGCCGGCAAGGTTGGCAAACAATCCGATCAGCCCGAGCACCACCAGACCCCACACCATGCGCATGGCGCGCGTCTGCCGCAGCAGGAGTAGCAAGCGATAGAAGAGATAAGCGATGATCGCCACTTCGACCAGGTCGATCCACCCGAAAAGACTCAGCCTGTCGATCAGGAAACCCATCCGACTCCCTCGCTCCGTATCGCCGCCGCTACTGTGGCCACCCGTCGCATCGCCCGTACGTCGTGTACACGGACAACGTGCACGCCCGCCAGCACCGCGGCCGCCACCACCGCGGCGGTGCCTTCCAGCCGTTCTTCCGGAGGTAGGTCCAACACCGCGCCGACGAACGACTTGCGCGACGGGCCGATGACGATCGGCCGGCCGAGCGAGCGCAGTGCCGACAGATGACGCATGAGCGTGTAGTTCTGCTGCGCATGCTTGGCGAACCCGATGCCCGGATCGACCAAGGTCAGCTCCGGGTCGATGCCCGCTCGGTGGGCTCGGCCCAAAGCATCCCGCAACTCTCTCACGATATCCGCTATCAGGTCGCTGTAGCGAGCTGCTTCGTGCATATTGCCCGGCGCCCCCCGCATGTGCATGAGCACAATCGGCACGCCCGCGTCGGCCACCACCCCGGCGAGGTCGGGGTCGGCGGCAAGCGCGTGGATGTCATTGACCATCGTAGCGCCGGCGGCGATGGCGGCGGCGGCAACGTCGGCTTTGGATGTGTCGATCGATATCGGCACGTCAACGGCGCCGCTGAGGCGCTCGATCACCGGCAACACGCGCTCGAGCTCGAGCTCGGCGCTCACCGGCTCCGCACCCGGGCGGGTCGACTCGCCGCCGACGTCGATGATCGATGCGCCCTCCTCGACCATGGCGGTGGCGCGATCGACAGCGGCGTCGCCGATGAAACGGCTGCCCTGGTAAAAGGAGTCGTCGGTGCAGTTGACGATTCCCATGATGTGCGGCTGCAGTCCGCACACCAGGATCCGGTTGCCGACCCGCAGCTTGAAACCGTTGCGGTGGTAGGCGCCGAGGGTGGCGACGACCTCCTCGGCGAGACGCGAGAGGTCGACACTGGCGGCAAGCAGCTGGGCGCGCAGCGCCTCGACCTGCGGCAGGGTGGCGAACAACACGATTTCCAGGTGGTCTCCGCCGGCGCCCCCCGAAGGCTGCGTGTGCGACGCCGCCCCGACCCGTCCGACCGCCCGCAGAAATGGGTCGGCGAGCTCCCTGTCGATGCCTTGGAGCTTGACGGCGTAGGTTCCGTGGCTGGCCGCGAGCTCGTGCAGGCCGGGACTGTCGTCGGGAAACTGCAGCGGTAACGGGTCGTAGCCCGCCAGCACGTGCGGGTTATGCGGATACAACCGCTGTAACAGGTCCGAAGGCCGGAGTCGGGCGGTCTCGGTGCCGACCTTTGACATCAACTGCGATGTCCCCCGGGCCCGACCCACCGCACCTTCACCAAGAACGGCTACCCCTCGGCCGGCTGGCTCTCGTCGAGGCTCGGGATGCTCGCCGCGTCATGCGCCGACGATTCCGGCTCCGCCTCCAGCTCGGTCCCGGTGCCCGCACCGTTCGATTGCGATGGGCCCGCCGCCGGCAACTTGACCTCGGGGAGGCTCTTGCCCTGCGCCAGCAACCCGACCTCCTCGCCGTTCAGCGTCTCGCGCGTCAGCAGCGCCTCGGCTACCGCGTGCAAGGCTTCGGTGTGCCCGGCGAGGACCTCGGTGGCCTTCTTGTAGGATCTATCGACGAGCTCCCGGATGGCCTCGTCGATCTTGCAAGCGGTGTCGTCAGAGTGGTCCTTGTGCTGCACGAAATCACGGCCGAGGAAGACCTCCTCGTTCTTGGCACCGAAGGTCAACGGACCAACCTGGTCGCTCATGCCCCACTCGGTGACCATGCGCCGCGCGATATCGGTAACGCGTTCGAGGTCGTTGCCGGCACCGGTGGTCATCTCCTTCATCACCAGCTCTTCGGCAACGCGGCCGCCGAGCAACACGGTGATCTGGGTCTCCAGGTAGGTACGCGAGTAGTTGCGGCGATCGTCCAGCGGTAGCTGCTGGGTGACCCCCATCGCCCGGCCGCGCGGAATGATGGTGACCTTGTGGAGTGGATCGGCCGCGGGCATGAAGTGCGCCACCAGGGCATGGCCCGCCTCGTGGTACGCGGTGATCCGCTTCTCTTCGTCGGAGATAATCATGCTCTTACGCTCGGCGCCCATCAGAACCTTGTCCTTGGCCTCCTCGAAGTCGTCCATCGTGACCTTCGTGTGGTCACGGCGCGCCGCGAGCAGCGCTGCTTCGTTGACCAGGTTCTCCAGGTCGGCGCCGACAAACCCCGGAGTGCCGCGCGCCACGCGCCGCAGATCGACGTTCTCGTCGAGCGGGTTGCCACGCGTGTGGATGCGGAGAATGCCCAGGCGTCCGCGCACATCCGGACGATCGACCATGATGCGGCGGTCGAAGCGACCCGGGCGCAGTAGCGCCGGGTCGAGCACGTCGGGGCGGTTGGTGGCCGCCATCAGAATGACACCCTCGTTGGCTGCGAAACCGTCCATCTCGACGAGCAACTGGTTGAGCGTCTGCTCGCGCTCGTCGTGGCCACCGCCGAGGCCGGCGCCACGATGACGACCGACAGCGTCAATCTCGTCGATGAAGATGATGCAGGGGGCGTTCTTCTTGCCCTGCTCGAAAAGATCGCGAACCCGCGATGCGCCGACGCCGACGAACATCTCGACGAAGTCGGAACCGGAAATCGAGAAAAACGGCACGCTGGCTTCGCCGGCGATGGCGCGCGCCAGCAAGGTCTTGCCGGTTCCCGGCGCGCCGATGAGCAACACACCTTTAGGGATGCGGCCGCCGAGGCGCTGGAAGCGCTGCGGCTCCCTGAGGAACTCGATAATCTCCTCCACCTCCTCCTTGGCCTCGTCGATACCGGCGACGTCCTTGAACGTCACCTTCTTGTCCTGGCTCGAGATCAAGCGAGCACGGCTCTTGCCGAAAGCAAGGGCGCGGTTGCCGCCGCTCTGCATCTGCCGCATGAAGAAGATCCACACACCGATGAGGATGAGCATCGGCGCCCAGGAGATCAGCGCCGCCAGATACGGGCTCTGATCGACGGCGACCAACTTCACGTTGACGTTGTTCTCGAGCAGAGTGTCGTAATAGGCTTCGTAGTCGGGGGCGACGGTGGTGAACTCGGAGTTGTCGGTAAACAGACCCTCCACCGTATTGCCCGGCGTATTGATGGTTACCCGGGCCACACGCCCGCCACGCACGTCCTCGAGGTGACGCGAGAAGTCAATTTCAATGTCCTGGGGCGCCGTTGTGTTGAATACGTTCCACACGACGATGGCGACGACAATCACCACCAGCCACAGACTCAACGTTCTGATCGTTGCGCTCATAGGTCAAATAGTACACCAAGCGTTGTGGGAGGGGCCAGCCGCCGTGTTGGCCCCAAACCCTGATTGTAAGCGGGTTTCATCGATTCCCGCATCCGATTTGAGGGGTCGCCAGGCGCCGGCCATCGAGCGGCAGGAAACGGACCACGCCACGCTCGCACCGCACCCGAACGCCCGGTAGGTCACGCGCTGCTTTGCGCTCGACAGCCTCCGCGTCGATGACCCATTCGACGTGCTCGTAGCTGATGTCGCGGCAGTGACCCCGGACCTCCCCGATGACACGGCGCACGACGCGGCGCCGCAAAGGTCGCGGCAGTTGCGCCATCGCTGCGGCGTTCAGAGCCATTGCTCCCGGGTACTCCTCGTCCGTGATCACCGCGGCAAGTGCTTCCGCCGCCAAACTGTCCAGCCATTCCTCTTCCTCGTGCAGCAGGCTTGCCGCCCGCGCCACGTTACGTACGGCTGCGGGGTTGATTTGTTGCAGGTCGCTCAGCAACCTGCGACGCAATCGGTTGCGTGCCAGAGAAATGTCTTGGTTCGACGAATCCTCGCCCCATTCAAGGCCGCGCGCGGTCGCATACACCCGCAGCTCGGCCCGCTGCCGGCCGAGGAGCGGTCGGACGATGAGCAGATCCTCCACCCGGGCGCGGTTGCGCATGCCCCCCAGCCCCCGGCGCCCGGTACCGCGGGCGAGGTGCAAAATAATGGTCTCGAGCTGATCGTCGGCGGTATGACCCAGCGCCACCGCGTCGGCGTCCCAGTTTCCCGTGACCCCGTCGAAGAACCGCAGGCGCGCCTGGCGCGCCACCTCCTCGCGGGAGCCCGCTGTCGCGCTCAAATCGACGTGGCTCGAAAAGAACGGCAGCCCGAGGCTTGCGGCCAGCCGCTCGGCGAGGTGCCGGTCGGCGTCGGCTTCCGCACCGCGCCAGCCGTGGTGCAAGTGCGCCACCGCCAGCTGCAGCTCGAACGCCGGCGCCAGGCGCGCCAGGATATCGAGCAAGGCAACCGAATCGCCGCCGCCGCTGCATCCTACCAGCAGACGCGAGATGCCGTCGAAGAGGCCGGTTTGACGAGCACCGGCGGCGATGTCGTCGATCAGGTCGGGCATGTGGTGTCTGTTCTCTTGCGGCGGTGGCAGGGTGTCAACCTGAAGAACTCCCGGGGGTGCCACTACGGGCGCCCACAGGCACCCGGCGCAGGGCCCGCGGTGGTGTGACCCGCGAGCCCCCCCGGGACAGTGGCGGTGGAGGGACTTGAACCCCCGACTCGGCGGATATGAGCCGCCCGCTCTACCGACTGAGCTACACCGCCGGGTGAGGACGACCCTCGGGAAGGTCGGAAACCGACTCGAAGAAGCGGAATCATACCGCATGCTGCAGCGTTGGGGCCTCTTCCCGAGCTACCGGATAACCCTGTCGACCTCGGTCTCTCCCTCCGAGCGCGCGATGATCGCCGCCCCGCAGGAGTCGCTGAAGACGTTGACCGAGGTCCGGTACATGTCGAGCGGGCGGTCGATGGCGAGCATCGAACCGACGATGATGTTCACGTCCGGTCCTCGCAGACCGATCGCCTCGAGGACGATGAAGATCACCACGAGTCCTGCCGAGGGAACCGCGGCAGCCCCGATGGAGGCCAGCAACGCCGTGAGGACCACGACAGCTTGCTGCATGATCGTCAGCTCGAAGCCGAGAACCTGGGCGATAAAGAGCGCGCCCACGCACTCGAAGATCGCGGTCCCGTCCATGTTGACCGTCGCACCCATCGGTAGCACGAAGGACGCTACCTTGTTGGAGACGCCGACCTTCTTCTGGACGGTGTTGAGCGTGACGGGAAGGGTGGCACCCGAGGAGCTCGTCGAGAAGGCGATCAACAACGGCTCCCGCATGTTCGCGAAGTGGATTCGGGGGGCGATCCGCCCGAGGACGAACAACAGGATCGGGAGCGTGATGAAGAAGTGGATCGTAATACTCGAGCCGATCGTGGCCGCGTACAGCGCCAGCGGCCTGAACGCGTCGAAGCCCGTCGTCGCCACCATCCTCGTGATCAGCGCGAATACGCCGATCGGCAGGAACTTTATGATCCCCGAGGTGAGTCGCATCATCGCTTGGAAGAGAGCATCGAAGAGCTCGGTCACGATGTCGCGGGTCTTGTCGGGGAGCGTCGTGATAGCCGCCCCGAAGACGATGCAAAAGAAGATGACCGCAAGCATGTCGGCGGCGGCCGCCGCCTGGATGACGTTTTCGGGCACGATGTCGAGCAGTAACTCGACCGGAGACGTGGCGGTCGCCAGCTCCGGGAGCTCCTGCCGCGTCGTTCCCGTCATGTTGGCGCCCACACCCGGACGGACGAGGTTGACCATAAAAAGGCCGACCAGCACGGCAAGCAGGCTGGAGAGCAGGTAGTAGGCGAGCGTCTTGCTGAAGAGGCGGCCGAGCGCCCTGCCCCCCCCGACCGACGCGACCCCCGAGATGATCGAGGTGAGCACCAGCGGCACGATGATCATCCGCAGGAGCTTCATGAAAAGGTCGCCGATCCAGCCAAACGACTCGGCGGCCGGCTCCCCGACGACGACGCCGGTGATCGCACCCGCGACCATCGCCGCCAGTACCTGCCAGTGGAGCTGTCGGTACCATGGAAGATTCGGATTGTGTTCCATGGAAGTCGGCTGGCTCACGCCGATTTCTTGCGCTTGTTGTTCAGCGCGATGGCCTTGGCAATGGCCTCGGAGATACGCCCCTCGACCTTGTCCTCGCTCTGCCGTTCGACGATGGCGATCTCAGAGACAATCAGGAACTTGGCCTTCTCGTACATCTGTTTCTCGCGATACGACAACGCCTTGCGCTGCGACAGGTGCTCGAGGTTCTTGAGCACGTCGGCCATGTCGAAAAGATGCCCGGAGCGCATCTTTTCGGCGTTTTCCTTGTAACGGCCCTTCCAGTTGGAATAGCTGTCGATATCGCCGCTTCTCAAATGGTCGAAGAGCTCGGCGACCTTGCGCTTGGCGAACAGCTTGCGCAGACCCACGGTGCGTGAGTTCCCCACCGGGACCATGACAGTGGTGTCGTTGGCGTAGATCCGCAGGTGGTAGAAGTCCTGCTCGGTGCCCGCCAAGTGGCGCGAACGAACGTCCTCGATCTCGCCAACGCCGTGGTTCGGATAAACGACTTTATCGCCTGGCTTGAAACGCAAGGCACCCCCGGGGTTCATGTTGATGGGGATCTGGGATGGAGATCCGCATGCGGTGTTGAGGCTTGGAGTGTAGCGGCATGGCGCCCTGCCGTCAACTTTGCACTCGGCGTAAAGCCTTGTCCTGCTTGGGTTTGCACCGATCGTCGCGGACGCCCGGAGGGGGCTGGCCGGATACGCCCCGACAGCAGACCCCGGCGGGCTTGTGGCCGTCGGCTGTACCCGGAAACAAGCGCGATTCGACCCCATATCGACAGTATCTCCACCATGTCCATATACGGTCACGATTTAGTGTCGGCCGGCGGACATAGCCTCCGTCCGCATCGTTGGCAACTCCTGCGCTACGACGCACATAGCAAGCGTTTCGACCGATATGGGCCATCATCGCAAGTACTGGCACGATGCTTGCTCTCTACGATAGCGGTGGTTCCAGATTAACGCTCCCATTCAGCGGTGGCCGCCCCAGCGGCGCCCAATGATCTGGAGGTGGACATGCGATGCCGAGTCTTTTTCCTGTCGACCCACGCCGGTCTTTTGCGCCGCGGTCCCACCAGCGCCGTTGTCTTCGGCCTGGGGTTGCTGCTCACCACACTGGCACCGCTGCCGGCCGCGGCCACACCCCCGTCGGGAGAAGACCCCGAGCCGCAGGGTCAGAGTTCGGGAACCACCGGTGGCTTCGCCTTCGGAGAGCCCCGAGGCTTCTTTCTCATCAAAGGTGGTCTGTACCTGCCGCGTGGCGGCAGTGACGTCTTCGCCTTCAACGAAGAGCTGTTGACCCTCGATTCCGGCAGCTACAGATCGGGGCTATTCGGCATGGACGTCGGGATCTCGTTGAACAGCCGCATTGATCTGGTCTTCGGGTTCGAATACGCCAGCAGCTCGCCGGTCTCCGAGTTCCGCGATTTCGTCGACGAGTTCGACGCACCGATCGTGCAGCAGACCAAGTTGCGGCAGGCCCCGCTGACCGCCAGCGTGCGCCTCAACCTCATCGAACGCGGACGCGCCATCGGCAGCTACGCCTGGATTCCCAGTGGTGCCGTTCCGTACGTCGGCGGCGGCGTCGCTATCATGTGGTGGCAGTACGAGCAGTTCGGCGATTTCGTCGACTTCAGCGACCTCACCATTTTCACCGACCATTTCCGAACGCAAGGATGGGAACCGAGCCTGCACGCGTTCGGCGGCGTCGACGTGTCGATCTCACCGCGTATCGCACTCAACTTCGAGGCTCGATATAGCTGGGCAGAGGGCCAGATGGCCCCAGCTTTCGTCGGATTCGAGCCCATTGACCTGGCAGGATTCCGCGCCACCTTCGGCGCTTCGTTCAGGTTCTGACCCAGAAAAGGAAGACTCTCCTATGTGTTCCATCAAACGAATCCTCATCGTGACCGGGACGGTGGCACTGCTACTTGCTGCCGTGCTGCCGGCGTCAGCGCAGGAGCAAGCTCGTACAGTGGCCACCTCCAACCAGGTACAAGCGCCGCTGCTCGAGTCCCGCTGGCTGCCCTGGCTGGGTTGCTGGGAGCTCACCGCTGATGTCGTCGACTACCGGATGGTTGATAGCACCGGCCGCCGGGTGGTGTGCGTCGCGCCGCGACTCGACGGCCTCGGCGTCAACCTCACCACCCAAATCGAAGGCCGGGTGATCACCGAAAACACCGTCGTCGCCGACGGCAGCGCGCGCATCCTTCCAGAGGCCGACTGCAACGGCCAGCAGACCGCTTCGTGGTCGGCGGATGGACGCCGGCTGCACAGCTCGGTGAGCGCCACCTGCGCAGAGAACTCGAAACGCTCGCTGATCGGCCTCAGCATGCTGGTGGAGGCTGGTCGTTGGATCGAGCTGCAGTCGGTGTCGTTCGACGGCGGAGAACACCGCGAGTTGGTGATCCGCGAGTATCAGCGTCTCGACAACACCGAGACCCGGGAGCTCGGCTTCGCGACCCTCGACCCGGCGCTCGCTGCACGGGCGGCCACCGCACGGGCGGCGGCCGCGGCGCCCCTCGACATCGATGACATCCTCGAGGCCTGGGAGATCTTCCCGGTGGAGATCGTCGAGGGCGCCATCCTCGAGTCCAACTCGATGTTCGCGCTGGACACCAACGCCTTGATAAGTCTTGACGACGCCGGGGTCGAAGATCGCGTCATCGACTTGATGGTGGCGATCTCGTTTCCCGACAAATTCGTCGTCGACAACAGCGCATCCTACGGCGGTGGCGGCGGTGGCGGCGGCTACGGCGGCTACGGCGGCGGCTATGGTGGCTTCTACAGTGCTTACCCGTCGTGTTGGGGCATGTACTACAGCCCATTCTACGGCCCCTACGGCCCCGGCTGCGGTGGTAGTTACTACTCCTCCTACTTCGGAGGTTACAGCCCGCCCTACTACGGTCCCGGCGGGGGGTCTCGCCCACCGACGCAGGTACCGCCCAGCGGCAGCTTGTACGGCGGCAAGGTGTTCAACAACCGCGGCTATTCGGTCTCCAGGACCCCCGTAAACCTGCCCTCGTCGTCCGGTACCGGTACCAGTCTTGGTAGCAGCGGCAGTCTTGCTACCAGCGGCGCTCTGGGCTACACCGTGCGCCGCGCCTTCCGACGCAACGACAACGGCGGCAACGGCGGATCACGGGTATCGGGCGCTTCGCGCTTCAGCGGCAACAGCCGCAGCTCGGTGAGCCGCAGCGGTGGTTTCAGCCAGTCCGGCTCGAGCGCAGGCAGTTCGGCAGGCTCTTCGAGCGGCACGTCGGGCGCGACCCGGTCCGCGAAAGCCAAGGCGAAGCCCAAAGTTGGCGGCGGCAGCTGACCCGGAGTTAGGGGTTCGTTAGATCAGGAGGGAGGGTCTGGGTTCGCTCAACGCGCATCTCCCGGCGAGGGGCCCTCCTGATCTTCGACCACCAGGTCGACACCGCCCTGGCGCACCACCACGCGTAGGCCGATGCGGCCGGCGAGCAGCCGCAGGACATCGTCCCCGACGATCTCGCGGCGCCAACCATCAAGCAGGCGGATGGGCCCGATGCCGTTGCCGTCGACATCCTCTCCCACCGGCGGCGGTGCACCGCCGTTTTCGGCCATCAGGCGGATGATCGCTTCGAGATCCTTGCGATTGGCAAGCAACTGCGGTGCCAGGTCCATATCGCGTGCCCGGGTGTTCATATAGGTGTTGGCCAGGGCTGCGGCGATAGAGACCTGCGGGTCGTTTTCCAGGCGCGATGGCCGGCGCCCACGTGGCATAGCATCGTTGGGCGCATCCAGCCCCACCCGCACCGCGGCGATGACGGCCGCACCGGAGCGCTCGATCTCACGCGGATGGAACCCGCGCAGACCTTGGAGGTCCTCGACGCGCTGCGGCGCTCGTCGCCCGAGCTCCAGGATGACCCGGTCGGGGATGATCCGCTGACGTGGACGATCGCGGCGCTGTGCCTCCTCTTCACGCCACGCCGCGAGCTCGCGCAGCACGCTCAGCTCGCGCGGCCGCGAGGCCCGCCGCCCCGACAGCCGACGCCATTGCTCCCGGGGTTCTGCATCGCGCAGGGCGATTTCGCGCGCCTGCTGGAACTCGCTCTCCGCCCAGTGGCGCCGGCCACGCTTTTGGAGACCTGCGGCGAGCCGCTCGTAGACCGGCAACAGATAGCGCACATCGTCGAGGGCATACTCGAGCTGATCCGGCTCCAGCGGCCGGCGTGCCCAATCGGTGTAGGCCCGAGAGCCCTTCAGCTGCACCGAGCAACACGCCTCGACCAAGCGCGCGTAGCTGATCGAATGGCCGTGGCCGAGGAAGGCGGCGGCGATCTGGGTATCGAACACCTGCTGGGGGATGTGGCCGAGGTGGCGACGCAAGATCGCCAGGTCCTGCCCCCCCGCGTGCACGGCAAGGACGATGGGGCCGCCCAGCAAAGCCGCCAGCGGCGACAGGTCACCGCAGGTAAAGGGATCGACGGTGGCGGCGATCTCAGGCGTGCCGATTTGCACCAGGCACAGCCGCGGGTAATAGGTATGCTCGGTGAGGAACTCGGTATCGAGAGCGATGACCGGCGCGCCGTCGAGATCCTGCGCCAGGCGACGCAGTCCCGCCTCGTCATCGATGAACCGCGTCTCACTCACACGGCACTCCGTCGGTCTCTTTTTCCGGAATCGCGTGCCCAGCAGCGTGCCGGGAGTTCTTCAGCGCCCTGCTAGGGATCATTCTCCCGACGCCGTAGCTCCGCAAGGGCTTGGGCGCGTAAATCGGTAGAATTGACGCACCAGGGTCGGCGAGATACTCGCTTCTCGGTTACGATCTCGACGAAATGAGCGACGAAGCACTTTCCCCCGGCCGGCAGACCCTGGTCGACGCGCTGCAGCAACTCGACACGCTCGATCTCGGCGCCACCGAGCCCGCCGCCGCCTTTCGGCCAATCTCGTGGGCCGGCCCAGCGGGTCCGGGATTCGACCTCGGGGCAATCGCCGGGGATGCGACTACGGCAACTGCCGCGGATCCAGGTCCGCTGCCCGCCCCGACCGACGAAGCCACGCCGCCGGTCGCCGAGAAGCTGCCGGCAGCGTGCGCCACGATGAGCGAGATCATCGCCGCCGTGAGCGCCGGCGAGACCAACGCCGAGGCCGTGCTCGACGGCGTGCAGCAGCGCATCGCGGCGTGTGATGCGACGCTCAACGCCTTTATCACCCTGAGCCCCGAGCGCGCTCTGGCCGAAGCGCGCGCCGTCGACGAGGTGGTCGCCGCGGGCGAGCGGCCGCGGCCGCTGGCCGGCGTACCCGTGGCTCACAAGGACATCATTGCCACACGCGAGCTGCGCACCACCGCCGGATCCGCCCTGCTTCGCGACTACGTACCGGCGGAGGACGCCACCGTCGTGGCGCGCCTGAGCAACGCCGGCACCACGCTGGTGGGCAAGACCAACATGCACGAGTTCGCCACCGGCACCACCGGGACGGTGTCGTACTTCGGCGCCACGCGGAACCCATGGAACCTGCAGCATGTCACCGGGGGCTCGAGCTCGGGTTCGGGCGCGGCACTCGCCGCCGGACTGGTTCCGGCGGCAACTGGTACCGACACCGGTGGGTCGATCAGGATCCCGGCCGCATGCTGCGGCATTGTGGGGCTCAAGCCCACCTACGGCCGGGTCAGCCGCACCGGGGTGGTGCCGTTCGCTTGGGGTCTCGACCACGTCGGACCGATGGCTCGGAGGGTGCGCGATGTCGCCATGTTACTCACCGCCATGGCGGGCCACGACCCCTACGACAGAGCCAGCGCCAGCGAACCGAGCGCAGATTTCAGCGCCTCGCTCGACCAAGGCATCGAAGGGCTGCGGTTCGCCGTTGCGGAGTTCTGTTTCCTCGAGCTCGCCACCGCGCCGGTTGCCGCCGCCGTCCGCGAAGCCGGTCGCACCCTCGAGCAACTGGGCGCCCGCCGCATCGAGGTAAGCTTGCCGCAGGAACTGGCGCTCGTCGGACCGGCGGCAATCGCCCTCTTTCTCGCCGAGGGCGGCACGGTGCACCATCGAACGCTTTCCACCCATCCCCATGCATATGGCGACGAAACGCGCGCCTTCTTGACGCTCGCCGGGCACGTTACCGCGCACCACTATCTGCAGGCGCAACGTCTGCGCGGCATCCTCGCCGATCACCTGGCGCGGGTATTCCAAACAATCGACGTGCTGGTGACACCGACCTTGCCGATGACGGCACCACGGCTCGACGATCGCGAAGTCGACGGCCCCCAAGGGCCCATCGACGTGCGCGCGGCGATGACCCCGTTCACCCGGCCGTTCAACCTCACCGGCCTGCCCGCCTTGAGCATGCCGTGCGGTTTCCAGGACGGCCTGCCGATCGGCCTACAGCTCGTCGGCCGGCCGTTCGACGAGGCCAGCCTGCTACGCACCGCCCAGGCTTACGAGGCCGCCACCGACTGGCATACGCGCCGCCCCCCCTTGTTTCCCTGAACCTTGAAGTTTGCCTTCGCGCCCCCCATTATTTGCACCTCATGAAACTATCTCCCGTCGCCGTCGCCGTGAGCGCTGCCTTGGTCTGGGGCACCGCCATATTCATTATCGGCGGCATCAACTCGGTGGTGCCCGACTATGGCGAGCCGGTGCTCGCCCTGGTGGTGTCGCTGTACCCCGGCTACGACGCCAATGGCGAGCTCGGTGACCTCCTGCTGGGCACCGCGTACGCCGTCTTCGACGGCCTCGCCGGGGGCTTCGTGTTCGCTCTGCTGTACAACACGGTGGCGAAGCTGGCTGCACCTGGGACGGAGCGCACGCCTGCGGTAGCAATGACCCCGGTTGACAACGAGCTGCCGGCGAGGCCGCCAAAGGACGCCAGCACCCCTCCGGAGCCGGCAGGCTGAAACCCCGGGCAGCGAAACACCGTCTTATGACCATGAGTTTTGCACCCTTGACGATTCCCATTGCGATGCTGGCGCTGTGCAATGGCATCGCTTCTCCCAGGGAGCCCAATCGCTCCGCCGCGCCACCTTCGGAAGCCTCCGAGAAGGCCGCATTCAGGGCTGCGCAGGACGATGTCGATGCCTTCATGGAGCAGGCCCTCGCGAAACGCGAAATCGATTGGGAAGCTACCTACGACTACGTCTTCAATGAGGTCGAGAAGCTGCGCATCCGCGGCGCCGAGATCGCCGCACTGCAGAGCTTCGACCACGAGTACACCTGGTACGTGCGCGAGGGCTACTTGGTGCGCAGCCCCTGGAGCATCAACGGCGTCGAGGTCGACAAGGAGACCCGCGAGATCGCGGAGCTCGAGTGGATCGCCGACGTCAAGGAAGACGAGAACAACGCGCGCATCCAGCGCGACAGCTTCTTCGACTTCGAGTTCGAGCCGGGCAAATACCTGTTTGCCGGTCGCGAGGTCTTCGAGGGCCGTGAGGTCGTAAAGATCGAGTACTACCCGACCGACGCGGTGTTTGGCGACGACGATGACGGCGAGCGCCGGCAACGGCGCGACCGTGATCGCGATCGCGACGAGGACGACGAGTTCGACGAAGAAGAGTTCGAGCACATGTTCGCGAAGACCTCGCTGGTGACCCTGCTGGTGGTCCCGGAGGAGCACCAGATCGTCAAGTGGACCTTCGAAAACGTCGGCTTCGAGTTTCTTCCCTACCGCTGGCTGTTCCGCATGGATGAACTGCGCGCCTCGATGTCCATGAACCAACCCATCGAAGGGGTGTGGCTGCCCCACCAGATCCAGGTCTCGGCGCGCGCCAGCACGGCGAGCTTCGATCTCGCAGTGGCCTACTCGCGCGAGTTTTCCGACTACAAGGAACCCACGGTCGGCGCCGGCGTCGTGTTCGGCCGGCCAAAGCGCTGACGTGGGCGCCGCAACCGCGCTCGTCGTGGCGCTCGCGCTGGCCGCGGGCGGCGGTTGGCTGCCCGCCGAGCGCGGACTCGGCAGCGCCACTTCGACCAACCCGGAGACCGCCGTCACAGCGCCCACGCAGGCACAAGGGCAGGGGCAGGCTTCCGCCGAAGTCATCGTGGAGGTCCGCTTTCGCGGCAACTACTCGATCGCCGACGAGGACCTGTTCGCGGCCAGTGGGGTACACATCGGGGATCTTCTGACGGCCACCACCCTGGCCGACATCGAGAGGCGCCTACGCGACTACGAGGGCGTCGGTTCGGTCGAGATCCTCAAGCGCTACCGCTCGATGGCGAACGTCCGTGACCTGGTGCTGCTGGTCAATGTCACCGAGCACGTCAGCGTGAGCGAGAAGTTCATGTTCCTGCCGGTATTCACCTGGACCGATGAGTACGGCATCAGCTTCGGGGCGCGTTTCGCCACCGTGGATCTGCTCGGCCTCGACGAACGGCTGTCGTTTCCGCTCACTTGGGGGGGCGAGCGCCACGCCGCCGCGGAGCTCGCCCTCGGACTCGATCGCGCCGCCATCACGCGCCTCGACGGCGGCTTCGGCATCACCCAGCGTGAGAATCCACATTTCAAGGTGCCCGACCGCCGGGTGAGCGGCTGGATAGAAGCGGTAAGACGCTGGGAGATGTTCGAGTTGGCCGGCAACCTGCGGGCCGAAAGCGTGGAGTTCGATGAGGTGGCGGAAAACCAGATCGAATACGGCGTCTCCGCGACCATCGACACGCGCCAGGACGCCCAGTTGCCGCGCGACGCCTTCTATATCGGCGGCGCCTGGGACCACCTGCAGCTGTTCGACAGCGATCAGGGCTTCAACCGCTTCACCGTGGACCTGCGGGGTTACAAGACCTTCATCGGACGCACCATCATCGCCACGCAGGCCTACTACCGCGGCGCCGACGGCAGACTCCCCGACTGGGAGCGGCCCTTTCTGGGTGGGGCGCAGACAGTGCGCGGCTACGACGCCGGCAAATTCATCGGCGACAACATCGCGCTGCTCTCGGCAGAGTGGCGCGTGCCGTTGACGCCACCCGCCCCGGTGGGGCTGGTGGGACTGAACTTTTTCTTCGACAGCGGCGCGGCGTACGACTACGGAACCTCGCTGGGCAGCGCCCGCTTCGTCAACGGCGTCGGCGGCGGGATCTACTTCTTCGTCGCCTTCGTCGGCCTGCAGATAGACCTCGCCTATGGCCTCGAGAGCGACGAGGTGCACGTCCACTTCAGCACCGGTTTCCGCTTTTAGCCCCAAGTTCTCAACGGGTCACGGCTGCGCGAGCCCGATGGCGCGCGAGGTCAGCTCCCGCGGGCGGCACGGCTACATTTCGCCCGGTTCATAGATGGCCCTGAGCGGCGTGACGAACTCGATACCGGACAGGAACCCGCCGCTCGGTTCGACCGACGTGCGGACGACCTGGCCAACGGCGTTGTTCGGAATGACCCGCCCCACGGCACCGCAGATCTCAATGGAGCACGGATTCCGGGGCGACAGATAGCGATCGACGCTGAAAAGCGCGCCGCCCAGGGAGACGTTGATCAGGGTGCCTTGCATGGTGATGGGTCCTTCTCCGAGCTTTTCCGTGCGAACCCGCACCCTATAGAGCTGCAAGGAGCGTGGGTACTTCCGACGATCCAAGCCGCGTAGAGACCTGGCAGAGCCTGGTGTGGTAGGACTCGAAAGACGCATCGAGTATTCCTCCCCTCATCTTGTTGGAAACGAACATGCGGAGCCGCCGAGAGAGCCCCCGTTTCTGCCTTCACAGAGCTCTAGGAACCAGTATCGCCTTGCCATCCAATCCTCGGCTGGGTTCCGCTCTTTTCATTACAACGAGCCTACGCAGTGTTTTCCGGGGTTCTAATGATTTATTCTGCTTTATGATAATCAATAGTATCTAAAAATAGCTACGACATTCTGCGACTTCGCCGAGAATTGCAGAATCGCAAGCCCCGCGGAACTCTTCCTCCCTACGAAGGTGAGAGACTCTACGGACCCCGGCGCGTGCTGCCCGGGGCAGCAGGAAGGTGCCCATGCGCGTGCTTCTCATGTCGCCGTACCACGGCGGCAGCCACGCCTCCTGGGCCCACGGCCTGCAGCGACACAGCAACCACGAAATCGAGCTGCTGACGCTGCCCGATCGTTTCTGGAAGTGGCGGATGCACGGCGGCGCCGCGACGCTGGCACGGCGCTTCCTGAGATCCGCCCAGCACCCTGACCTGATCCTGGCCACCGACATGCTGGATCTGACCACGTTCCTGGCACTGACGCGATCGGTCACCGGCGACGTGCCGACGATTCTGTACATGCACGAAAACCAGCTTACCTACCCGCTGCCGGCGGATCCCGACAGCGGCCCGATGCGCCGCCAGAAAGGCGAGCGCGACTATCACTACGGCTTCATCAACTACTCGTCGATGCTCGCTGCCGATCATGTGGCGTTCAACTCGACCTTCCACCACGATGCCTGGTTCGAGGAGCTGCCCCGTTTCCTGCGCCACTTCCCGGAGCACAACGAGCTCGGCAGCATCGATGCGCTGCGCGCCAAGAGCTCGCTGCTGCCAGTCGGCATCGACTGCGGCGACCCCCCGACCCCCAGGCCGACCCCCAGTCCATCACGACGCC
>SMVA01387736.1_pt1 | contig 17268 bp, 18 predicted proteins | sample 2456451 | NCBI WGS metagenome assembly SMVA01 (sample SAMN11095933, study PRJNA526329) | marine sediment metagenome | biome: Marine sediment; feature: Surficial sediment; material: Deep marine sediment; isolation source: Hadal surficial sediment | place: Pacific Ocean | collected 2014-05 | depth...
CGAGTCCATGCCGCGACTGCAAGGGCGTCAAGCCCACGCCGTCTACATTACCGGCTTTCAGCTCGGCATGGCCCGGATCCTGATGGAGATCATCTATTCCGGTGTGCTCGAGACCTACCCCTCGCTCCACGTCGTGATCGCCGAGAGCGGCATCGGCTGGATTCCCTATCTCCTGGAGCGAATGGACCTGGAGTGGGAAGAGCAATACAAGGACCTGACGCTCAAGATGAAGCCGAGCGCCTACTGGCACCGCCAGTGCCGGGCGACTTATCAGAGCGACCAGATAGGCTTGCGCCTGCTCGACATCCTGGGCGAGGACAACATCATGTGGGGCTCGGACTTCCCCCATCCCGACGGCGTGTGGCCGGATTCTCAATCCTTCATCGAAAGAGAGCTCGGCCACTTGCCGGCGGCCACGCGTCACAAGCTCGTCTGCGGCAACGCGGCCAAGCTATACGGCTTCGAACTCTGAGGTGTCGGTCCGCAAGAAAATCAGCAAGGCCGTTGCGACAGCAGGGGCGATCATAGTGCTGCTGCATAGCGTCACCGCACAGGCAGAGATCCCCGTTTCCATCGAACTGGTTCTCGCGGTCGATATCTCGCGATCCGTCGACGATGTCGAGTACGAATTGCAAGTGACGGGCATCGCCAGCGCTTTTCGAAATCCTGAAATTATCGACCTCATCGGGCAACACAACGGTGTTGCCGTGATGCTTTTTCAGTGGGACACGGATATCGACAAGCGGCATATGATCCCCTGGCATCTGTTGCGCGATCCGGCCAGCGTGTTATCTTTTGCCGACAAGGTGGCGGCCCTCGAACGCGACTCGAACCGCAGCTTCACCGGCATCGGCAAGGCGATAGATTTCGGCGTTTACCTCATTGCCGCGAACGAATTCTCCGGACGGTTGTTGAAGATCGATATTTCGGGCGATGGCCGCGATAATATCGGTTCCCTGACACCTGCCTCGCGGCAACAGGCAGGGGCCCTGGGAATCGCGATCAACGGATTGCCGATCCTCATCGACACCTTCAATTTGGATACTTATTACCGTGAAAAAGTCATCCTGGGGCCGGACGCCTTTCTGGAAATCGCGATCGACTACGACGATTTCGCCCGCGCCTTCCTGCGCAAGCTGCGGCGCGAAATTACCCCCTCGATCAGCCGAAACGAACCCACGCCGCGCGTGCGGGTTCAGCAAGCCCATGAAAATTGGACAAAGCCCCGCTGAGGAACGCGGGGGAAACGTAATACCAAGGAGGCGGACCGATGAAGCTCTTGCAGGACCGTACCGCGATCATCACCGGCGGCGGCACGCCGGGCGGCATCGGACGGGCGGCGGCGGGCCTCTTCGCCGAACACGGCGCGCGGGTCGCCATCTTCGATATCGCGGCGACCGATCCGGCGGCGGCGGCGGCGGAGATCGGTCCTGAGCACCTGGGCAGAGTCTGCGACGTGCGCGACCGGGCCGCCTGCATTGCGGCGGTCGATGAGATTGCCGAACGCTTCGGCCGTATCGACGTGCTGATCGGCAACGCCGGCATCGTCCACGGCACCGCCATCCTGGACATCGCCCGGGACGAGTACGACGAAATCCTCGACGTCAACCTGCGCGGCAACTTCCAGATGTCCCAGGCGGTGATCCCCCATATGCGCGCGCGGGGCGCGGGATCGATCGTGCTGATGTCCTCGATCGCGGGTCAGGTCGGCGGCGGGCTGTTCGGCAGCTCTCACTACGCCTCGGCCAAGTCGGGCCTGTTCGGGCTCGCCAAGGCGCTGGCGCGGGAGTTGGCACCCGAGGGCATCCGCGCCAACGCGATCGCGCCCGGGGTCATCGACAACGACTTCACCAAGGGCCGCATGACCCGCGAGATCAAAATCGAAATTGCCAAGAAGGTGCCCATGGGGCGTCTGGGCACCTCGGAAGAGGTCGCGAAATGCTGCCTGTTCCTGGCCTCCGACCTGTCGTCCTACGTCACCGGCACCGTGCTTTCGGTCAACGGCGGCTTGCTAATCTCCTAGTGTCCCTTTTTTCTGAAGTTCGATAGATCGAAATTCAGAGAAAAGGGACACTAACTCTTTAGAATCTAGTGTGATTCAGCTTCCAAAGTTCGCCACATCGATGTGGCGAACTTTGGAACCATCACACTAATGAGATATGAAGCTGCGAAGATAACCGGGAGAGGACATGTCGACACTGGTGGCGCCCCACGGCTCGGATCACCTCCGGCCGCTGCTCCTGCCCGAGTCCGAGCGCGCGGAGGCGCGTGAGCGCGCCGAGGCCCTGCCCCGGGTCCCGCTGTCGAGCCGCGAGGTCTCCGATCTGTTCATGCTCGGCATGGGCGCCTATACCCCGCTCGCGGGCTTCATGGGCGAAGCCGACTGGCGCGGCGCCTGCCTCGACATGGAGCTCGAGGATGGCCTGTTCTGGCCGATCCCGATCACGCTCTCGGCGGACGAAGACCTGGCCGGCGGCATCCGCGAGGGCGCGGAGGCGGCGCTCACGGACGGCGCGACCGGGGACATCCTCGGCGTCATCACGGTTCGCGAGAAGTACGCGATCGACAAGACGCTCGAGTGCGCCCGGGTCTACCGCACCACCGATCCCGCCCACCCCGGCGTGCGCAAGGTCATGGAGCAGGGCCCGGTCAATCTGGGCGGCCCGGTCGCGGTGCTGTCCGAGGGCCACTTCCCGGAGACCTACCCGGGCCTCTACCAGCGCCCGGCCGAGACCCGTGCCCTGTTCGAGGCGTTGGGCTGGTCGCGGGTTGCGGCGTTCCAGACCCGCAACCCCATGCATCGCAGCCACGAGCACCTGGCCAAGATCGCGGTCGAAGTTTGCGACGGGGTGCTGATCCATCAGGTCCTGGGCGCGCTCAAGCCCGGCGATATCCCGGCCGAAGTCCGGGTCGCGGCGATCGACACCCTGGTTGCGAACTATTTCCTGCCCGGCACGGTGATCCAGGCCGGCTATCCCATCGAGATGCGCTACGCCGGCCCGCGCGAGGCGCTGTTGCACGCCCTATTCCGGCAGAACTTCGGCTGCTCGCACCTGGTGGTGGGCCGCGACCACGCGGGCGTCGGCGACTACTACGGCCCCTTCGATGCGCACCGCATCTTCGACGAAATTCCGGACGGCAGCCTAAAGACCCAGGCGCTCAAGATCGATATCACCTTTTACTGTCATGTCTGCGACGGTATGGCGACCGGGCGCACCTGCCCCCACGGTGACGAGAGCCGGCTCCAAATCTCCGGCACCCGCCTGCGCGAAATGTTCGCCAACCACGAAGAGGTGCCGCGGGAGTTCAGCCGCCCCGAGGTAATCGAGGTGCTCCAGGCTTATTACGACGGACTGGGCGGGGGATAAGAAGCCGGGCGAGCTGGGACGACCGGGTAGGCGGAAAACGCCCCTCACCCCGGCCCTCTCCCCAAGGGGAGAGGGAGGACCCGATGCCGTTTCCCCTCACCCGCTTGCGGGAGAGGGAGGGGCCCGCGTCAGCGGGAGCGTGAGGGCTGTCCGGCCTCGGCGGATCTTGATAAAGGTATTCTGAACATCGGTGGAAAATGGAATGACCAAAAGGTTCTGGATCAGGCGGCTAACGGTTTGGCCATTTCACGCCTGGGCGCTGGTCGCCGCGATCCTGGGCGGGGTGTTCATTGTCAATTGGTGGCCGGCGCCCTATCCCGATGAAAGCGAGTTGGTCGAAATTTCGGGTCAGGTCGCCAGGGTTACGGTGCGCGACGACATTTTCGATACCGCTGCCGGTGGCATCCTGCAGGGATGGACCTCAACCTACTTCACGCTCGAGGGCATCGAAGGCGAGTTCCGCTACCCGCGGACACACCCGAATAGTATCATGGTGCGCGATGGGACGAGCGTCGAAATCGATGTTTGGGTCGAGCGCGCGGCGGTTGGCGGCAACGAGCCGATGGTCATTTGGCAGATCCGCGAGCACAATCCCTATAAAAGGCAGCACAAGAATGTCCTGGGACCGGAGACCTTCGTGAGCCACGGCGAGATCGTGGAGCGGCTCGCCGAAATCGACCGATCGATGATCGAGGCCGGGGTCTGGTTATGGGTGTTCGCGTCCGCATTTTTCTTTTTCGGTTTCGGAGCGACGCGCTGGAACCGATACTGCGCATCGAAAGAGAGTTGACCGGGAATCGTTACAGGCGAAAGGGGAAGGTAAAATGAAACTGGGAAAAATCGAAAGTATCTGGCGCTATCCGGTGAAAGGGATGCGGGGCGAGGAGATACCGCACGTCTACACCGGGTTCACCGGATTGATGGGCGACCGCATATATGGCGTGATCGCCGAAGATGGCATCGATGGGTTCCCCTGGCATACCGGGCGCGACCAGGAAGAGTTCATCCTCTACAACGCCAGCTACGCATCCAGCGGGGACCTGCTGGAGCCGGAGGATCTGGCCTCCTTCGAAGGGCATGCCCCCGGCGTCACCCCGCTCTATCCGGATGCGGACGCGTTCAAGGTCAGCGTCGAGGCCCACGACGGTAAGACCTACGACGACATCGAAAACCCGGCCTTCATAGAGGACCTTGAAAAGGTCACCGGCCGGACGCTGCGGCTTCATGTGACCCAGAGGGGGCAGCATGACTGCCGCCCGGTATCGCTTTTCTCGCTGTCGGCGGCGGCCAAGCTCGGCGAGGAGCTTGGCATGAATATCGACAAGCGCCGCTTCCGGGCGAACTTCTATGTGGAGTGGGAAAATCAGGATGACCCCTACTTCGAATTCTCGCTGGTGGGAAAAACCTTGAAAATCGGCGACCGGCTGGAAATCGCGATTGTCGAACGCGACCCGCGCTGCAAGATGATCACCCTCGACCCCGACACCTCCGATGAGACGCCCAGGATTTTGCAGCATGTCAGCCGGAATCACGACGGTTGCGCCGGTGTGTTCGCGGCGGTGCTGCAGGACGGCCGGGTCAACCAGGGCGATTCGATTGTCCTGAAGTGAGCCAGAACAAAAGCAGCGATAGCGGCGCCGCAACGCGAACGCCGCCCGCCAAAGTCTTCCTCATCTTCCTCCGTTTGGGGTGCACGTCTTTTGGCGGCCCCGCCGCCCATCTCGGTTATTTCCGCGATGAGTTTGTCGGGCGGCTCAAATGGATCGAGGAACGCGCCTATGCCGATTTGGTGGCGCTCTGCCAGTTCCTGCCGGGACCGGCGTCGAGTCAGGTCGGTATCGGTGTCGGTCTCTCGAGGGCGGGGTTATGGGGCGCGCTGGCCGCCTGGCTCGGGTTCACCCTGCCATCGGCGCTTGCCCTGATTGCCTTCGGCTACGGTGTCGTCGCGTTCCAAGACGCCGTCGATCGCGGCATCCTTCACGGCCTCAAGGTGGTTGCCGTTGCGGTTGTCGCCCAGGCGGTCTGGGGCATGGCCCGCAATCTGTGTCCGGACGCCAAGCGCGCCACCATGGCGGTGCTTGCGGCGGTCGCGGTTCTCGCATCCCCGACGCCGCTGGTACAGGTCGGCGTGATTGTCTGCGGTGGGCTGGTGGGGCTGATCATTCTCAAAGCCGAGACATCGACCGAACATGTTTCCCTCGGCGTCACGGTCAGCCGCCGCGTTGCGGTCGCGTCATTGATAATATTCTTCGCCGGGTTGATCGGGCTGCCGATACTCGCGACCGCTTATCCCTCGCACACGCTTGCCCTGGTCGAAAGCTTCTATTCGTCCGGTTCGCTGGTGTTTGGCGGCGGTCACGTCGTCTTGCCGCTGTTGCAGTCCGAAGTCGTTCCCCCTGGCTGGGTTTCGAACGATGCATTCCTCGCCGGGTATGGTGCGGCGCAAGCGGTTCCCGGACCTCTTTTCACCTTCGCAGCCTATGTTGGAACCGTGATGACGCCGGGACCGAACGGGCTGGCCGGTGGGCTTATTGCTCTTGTCGCGATCTTCGTCCCGTCATTTCTGCTTGTTATCGGCGCGCTTCCGTTCTGGGATGCGTTGCGGCAAATCAAAGCGATGCAGACGGCGCTTCTGGGGATCAACGCCGCGGTTGTCGGGCTTCTGCTCGCCGCACTTTACAATCCGGTGTGGACCAGCGCTATTCTGGTCCCAGCGGATTTCGGGTTGGCGATTGTGGCATTTACACTGCTGGTGTTCTGGAAAGTGCCACCATGGCTGGTCGTCATTCTGACAGCACTCGGCGGCTGGGCGATCGCCGCGATTCCGCCGATGCTGGCGTGAGGATCAAGCGGCTTCATATTTATCTTTAAGGGATCGGTCTTTTGCGACTGGGAACAATCGAAAGCATCTGGCGCTATCCGGTCAAAGGGATGCGGGGTGAGGAAATCCCACACACTTACACGGCCTTTACCGGATTGATGGGTGATCGGATCTATGGCGTGGTCGCGGCCGATGGCAGTCCTGGGCATCCGTGGCATACCGGGCGCAATCAGGAAGAGTTCGTGCTCTACAATGCCCGCTATAAGGCGAGCGAGAGCCTGCTGCTACCAAACAATTTGGACGCCTCCTATGGTGAGTGGGGGCCCGGCATCGATCCTATCTATCCAGATTCGGATGCCTTCAAGGTGCGGGTAGAGACCCCCGACGGCAAGACTTACGACGACATCGAAGACCCGACCTTCATCGCGGACCTTGAAGAAATCACCGGCCGGTCGCTGCGGCTTCATTTCACCCAGAGGGGTCAATTCGACGCCCGTCCGGTGTCGCTTATCTCCCTGTCGACGGCCGCCAAGCTCGGCGAGGAACTTGGGATGCACATCGACAAGCGCCGCTTCAGGGCGAACTTTTACGTGGTCTGGGAGAATCAAGACGACCCCTTTTTCGAATTATCCCTGGTCGGTAAAACATTGAAAATCGGCGACTGGCTGGAGCTGGCGATCGTCGAGCGCGACCCGCGCTGCACCATGATTACCCTCGACCCCGATACCGCCGAGGCGACACCCAAGCTGTTGCAGCATCTCGGCCGAAACCATGGCGGCGATGCCGGTGTGTTTGCCGCGGTCCTGCAAAGGGGCCGGGTCAACAAGAGCGATCCGGTTTTCCTGGCATGAGTCTAGTTCAGCAGGGCGATAGCGGCGCCGGGCCCTCTTATCACCGCTTGACCGTAACGGCGGTGCGGGAGGAAACCGCGGACGCGCGTAGCTTCGTGCTTGTCCCCGAGGCCGGCGAAGAAACCCTGTACCGCTATACGCCCGGTCAGTTCCTGACCTTTCGAGTGCCCCACGAGGGCGGCGAACTGATCCGCAGCTATTCGCTGTCGAGCGCGCCCGGCAGCGATCCGGACATGACGGTCTGCGTGAAGCGGGTCGCGGGTGGGCGCGGTTCGAACTGGTTCAACGACCACTTGACCGCGGGCGCGCAAATCGATGCGGCCCGGCCGGCCGGCCGCTTTATCCTGCGCGACGGCGATTCGCCGCTATTGCTGATCGCCGGCGGCAGCGGCATCACGCCATGCATTTCACTAATCAAGCAGGCGCTGGCCGAGACCGGGCGGCGGGTCAAGCTGGTCTATGCCAATCAAAACGCCGCTTCGGTGATCTACCGGGAGACCCTGGACGCGCTGGAGAGCCGTTTTTCGGACCGCTTCACCTGCCGCCACTGGCTCGACGATCGGCGCGGGTTCCTGACCGCCGCGGACATCGCCGCCGTGGCTAAAGGGTGGGAACAGGCCGAGGGCTACATCTGCGGCCCCGACCCGTTGATGGACATGGCCGAGGAAACCCTGGTCGCGCTGTTCGATGCGGGGGCGACGGTTCTGACCGAGCGCTTCGTATCGCCGGACGACCCGGTGCGGAACCGGGAAGCGGTGGAGGTGCCTGCGGTGCCCAGGGAGGCCGTGGCCGAGAGTTTTCGGCTGACTCTCGATGGCGAGGACCACGCCGTGCCCATCGCCCCTGGCGAGACCCTGCTGGAGGCGGCCTTGGCGGCGGGAATCGACGCCCCCTGTTCCTGCACCGAAGGGCATTGCGGCACCTGCATGTCATGGCTGCGGAGCGGCGAGGTATCCATGGCCTCCACCCAGGCCTTGTCGAAACGCAATATCGAACGCGGTTGGGTCCTCGCCTGCCAGTCGCGGCCGTCATCTGCCACCCCGATCTGGCTGGACTTCGATATTTAGGCCGCACCGGGTCTGGCCCCAAAATTAGCTCGGAACTGGCTGCCGATTCCGCCAGTTCTCCGTTGCTTTCCGCCGCCAAACGCGCGAAAAATGACCGAATGGCCTTAAAATCGCGGGCCGATCTCCAAAAACATGCCATCCGACGGCTGCCAAGGGGACAGGGCGCCCTTGGCGGTGGGATGGCCGTTTGACATTCACGAAATTGAATGCCAACAGGGAAATGTCAGAATTACTGGCTAACATCGGGGCAGTTTAATGTTCACCAGCAATCCCTTCGCCGAGCTTTCGGCGTTCATACCGCCCGCCGTCATGCAGACCTACATCGTCGCCATGATACTCATGGTCGCGGGTGGCACGCTGTTCGATATTATTCACAAAAAGAGTGCTGCGTACTTCTTCCGCGCGTGGCGGATATCGAAGAGCAAGGCGACCCGGCAGCTCGGCGGCGGGGAGATGACCTCCCTGGCGATCCGAACCGCCGTGGTGGAGGTTCTGACCTCCGGCGAGTTCTGCAGGGTGCCGCGCAGGATCGCCCACCTGCTGACGTTCTACGGCTTTTTGGCCTACGTCATCACAACCGTCGTCATGGTGTTCGCCTACCCGACGCCCGCGACGCCCGCGCCCGCCCTCTTGGCGGTGCTGTGGAACATCGGGGCCCTGATGGTCCTGGGCGGCGGCTACTGGTTCTGGTTTTTCCTCAGGGTCGATGTCGCCCACGAGGGCCATTCGCCGTTCCGCCTGATGCGCGCCGATCTGTTCGTCGTCTCGCTTCTGGCGAGCGTGACACTCGGCCTGCTATGGGAGATCGCGCAGGCGGCGGGCAGCCCCGCCTGGACCAACCTGTTCCTGGCGCTCTACATCCTCTCCACGACGGTGCTCTTCGTATCGGTTCCGTGGTCCAAGTTCTCTCATATGTTCTACAAGCCCGCAGCGGCCTTCCAGCATAGGGTGGAGGAGGCGAACGGTTCGAGCAACCTGCCGGCCCCCGCCAAAAGCCTCAGGGGAGACATTTAATCTCATGCCTACTTTCGTTTATATGACCCGTTGCGACGGCTGCGGCGAGTGCGTGGATATCTGCCCGTCCGACATCATGCACATCGACCCGGTCACCCGGCGTGCCTACAACATCGAACCCAATATGTGCTGGGAATGCTATTCCTGCGTGAAGGCCTGTCCGCAGCATGCGATAGACTGCCGCGGCTACGCCGACTTCGCTCCCATGGGCCACAGCGTCCGGGTGCGCCGGGAGGAGGAGAAGGGAACCGTCTCCTGGAAAATCAAGTTCCGGGACGGGCGCGAGAAGAACTTCGTTTCCCCGATCCGGACCACGCCCTGGGGTTCGATCAAGTCACCGTCCGATTACCGGGCACCCAGCCCGGAAGCCCTGAACGGCCAGGAACTCGCCCACGAACCCGAGGCCCTCCATATCGCGGCACTGCCCGCCCTGCCTCCGCAAGATTAGGAAAGATTTTTGTAATGGGTTTGTTTAATTCCAGAAAAACGGTGTTCGTGGATTCGGATGTCCTGATCATCGGCGGCGGTTTCGGCGGATGCGGGGCGGCGTACGAATCCAGGTATTGGGGGCGCGATCTGAAAGTCGTCATCGTCGAGAAGGCGAACATCGAGCGCAGCGGCGCCGTCGCGCAGGGCCTCTATGCAATCAACTGCTACATGGGCATGCAGTGGGGTGAGAACCAGCCCGAGGACCATGTCCGCTACGCAAGGAACGACCTCATGGGTTTGGTGCGGGAGGACCTGGGCTACGACATCGCGCGCCACGTCGATTCCTCGGTGCATATGTTCGAGGAGTGGGGCCTGCCGATTATGAAAGACGAGGAAACCGGCAGGTACAAGCGCGAAGGCAAATGGCAGATCATGATCCACGGCGAGAGCTACAAACCGATCGTCGCCGAAGCCGCCCGCAAGGCCGCAACCAAGGTCTACAACCGGGTCATGGTGACCCACCTGCTGATGGACGTTACGCGGCCCAACAGGGTCGCAGGCGCTGTCGGTTTCAGCGTCCGCGACGGAAATTTTTACGTATTCCGGTCCAAGACGGTCATCGTCACCGCCGGCGGCGCATCGCACATCTTCAAGCCCCACTCGGTTGGCGAAGGCATGGGGCGGACCTGGTACGCGCCGTGGAGCAGCGCCTCCGCCTACGCCCTGCCGATTCAGGTCGGCGCCAAGATGACCCAGATGGAGAACCGCATCGTCCTGACCCGGTTCAAGGACGGCTACGGTCCGGTCGGCGCCTACTTCCTGCATCTCAAGACCTACACCGAAAACGCCTATGGCGATAATTACGAGGCCACCTGGTACCAATCGATCAAGGACATGGTCGGCGATTACGTCGAGCATCAGCCGGTGCCGACCTGCCTGCGGAACCACGCCTTTCTCCAGGAGGTCAAGGCCGGCAGGGGCCCGATCCGCATGGTGACCAAGGAGGCCTTCAAGGATCCGGAGAAGGAGACGGTGGGCTGGGAGAACTTTCTCGGCATGACCATCGGGCAGGCGGTGGTCTGGGCGTCGCAGAACATCGATCCCAAGGAAACCAACCCCGAGCTGGTCATGTCCGAGCCCTACGTCATGGGCTCCCACGCCACTTGTTCCGGCGCCTGGGCGAGCGGCCCGGAGGACTACGCACCCGCGGACTACCAGTGGGGCTACAACCGGATGATGACCGTCGAGGGCCTCTTCGGCGCCGGCGACACCATCGGCGGCACCGCCCACAAGTTCTCGTCGGGATCCTTCACGGAAGGCCGAATCGCCGGCAAGGCCGCGGTCAAATTCATCAAAGACCTGGGCAACGACCAGCCCGAGGTCAGTGAGACGGAGGTCGAAAATCTCAAGACGACCGTCTACCAGCCCATGGAAAACTACGCGATCGGCCGCAACGAGATCACCGCCGGGACCGTCTCGCCGAGCTATCTGCTGCCGATTCAGGGTCTTCAGCGTCTCGAAAAGATCATGGACGAATACGTCGGCGGCATCGGCAGCAACTACTTGACCAACGAGCCCATGCTCACCCGCGGGCTCGAGTTGCTGAGCATGCTGAAGGAGGACCTGCCCCATCTCGGGGCCGAAGACCTGCACCAGCTTATGAGGGCGTGGGAGCTTCAGCACCGGGTCTTGGCCTCGGAGTGCGTGACCCAGCACACGATGTTCCGGGAGGAAACGCGGTGGCCGGGGTACTACTATCGGGCCGATCATCCGAAGCTGGACGACACCGATTGGCACTGCTTCACCCTATCCCGCTACGATCCGGAATCCGGCGATTGGGCGATGGAGAAGGCCCCCGTGCACCACATTATCGATTAAGCGGGGTCGATCGGTCTAGAGAATCGCAACGCGTTGGGGGGCGCCATGACACTGTTGTTCAAGCGCGACATGTTCGACCCGGAACCCTGGTTGGCTGCCTTGGCGAAAATGATGCCCGAACGCGAGGTGCGGAGCTTCCCGGATGTCGAACCGAGCGCGGATATCGAATACGCGCTGGTTTACGAGCCGCCCCCGGGGCTGCTCGCCTCGCTGCCGAATCTCAAAGCGATCTTCTCGCTGTGGGCGGGGATCGATCACATGGCCAGCGACCCTGATCTGCCGCCAGTGCCAGTGATCCGCATGGTCGAGCGCAGCATGACCGCGACCATGACGGCCCATGTCGTCCTACAGGTGCTCGGCCTTCACGCCCAGGCTACCACCTACCGGGCGCAGCAAGCCGAGGGGCACTGGAAACAGCGTGAGCAGACCGCGCCGTGGGACCGGCGCGTGGGTATCCTCGGCCTCGGCAGTCTGGGACGCGACGCCGCGGAAAAACTCGCCGGGCTGAGATTCGATGTCGCCGGTTGGAGCCGTTCGCCGAAAGAGATCGCGGGCTTAACCTGCTACCACGGCAAGGACGGCTTGGCCGCGTTTCTGGCGCGCAGCGACATTGTGGTTTGTCTCCTACCGCTCACCGCGGCGACCGAAGGCATCCTGAACGCGGAAAATTTCTCGCGCCTGCCAAGGGGGGCCGGACTCGTCAACTGCGCCCGCGGTGGGCATCTGGTGGAGGCCGATCTCCTGGCCGCCCTGGACTCGGGCCAGCTTGGCGGTGCCGCGCTCGACGTGTTCCAGGAGGAGCCACTGCCCGGGGATCACCCCTTTTGGGGCCACCCGAAGATCGTGGCAACACCTCATATCGCCGCCTTTTCGGTCGCGGAAACGGCGGTGGAATCGGTGATCGAGAACATCGCGCGCATCGAAAACGGCGAGCCGCCGTTATACACCGTCGATTTCGAGCGAGGTTATTGAACGGCCTCAAGTCCGGATAGTCTCGGCGCCGGGCCTTGGCTTCCGAGTGCGGGCTCCAGCACAACATGTTCCGGCAAGAAACCGGGTGACCGGACCTGCCGAGGAGGATCGCTTCATGACCACCGAATTCACCCCGATTGCCGGCCTCGCCGGTGGTACGCTGATCGGCCTGTCCGCCGTCTTGCTGATGCTCGGCTCCGGCCGAATCGCCGGCAACAGCGGCATCTTCGCAGGCCTGCTCGCCATGCCGCCGACGAAGGATACCATCTGGCGCGCCGCCTTTGTCGCCGGCATCCTGTTGGGGGCGGCAATCGCCGCCATGGCCGGGCTCTATTCCGCCGACGCTCTATCGTTCCAGCCAGGGATGCTCCCGATCGCCATTGCGGGGCTTCTGGTCGGCATCGGCACCCAGCTTGGCGCCGGCTGCACCAGCGGCCACGGCGTGTGCGGTCTGGCGCGCCTGTCCGGCCGGTCGCTCGCCGCCACGGCAACTTTTATGGCGGTTGCCATCGCTGTGGTTTTTGTCATGCGACACCTTGTGTAGGGAGCTGACGATGCCCGCATTCATCGCGCTCCTCGCCGGCGTGCTCATGGGGCTGGGGCTCGCCGTGTCCGGCATGATCGATCCGGCCAAGGTGCTGAATTTCCTCGACCTTGCCGGCGAATGGGACCCGACGCTCGTCATCGTGATGGCCGGCGCCATGCTCACGACCATGATGGGTTATCGCTTGGTGTTCAGGCGCGAAACACCCGTATTCGCGGCCAGCTATTCACTGCCCGGGCAACGCGGCATCGATCTGCGGCTGATCTCCGGCGCGGCGCTGTTTGGAATCGGCTGGGGGCTTGCGGGGTTCTGTCCGGGACCGGCGATCGCGGCCCTGACGTCGCTACGCGCCGAACCGTTCCTGTTCGTCGCGGCCATGGCCGCCGGCATGGCGATCGCGAAACATCTCACCACCGGCCATGTCTCAGCACCGCCGGACGCGGCCATATCGTCTCCATAGCGGCGATTAATGCCGCCGGGTTCAGTTGGCGTAGGTCTCGTGCATGATGTAGCGCCCGCCTTCCTGGCTGGCGAAGAACTCCCCGACTTGGGGGTGAGACACGGGCTTGCCGCTCTCGTCCACCAGCAGGTTCTGCTCCGAGACGTAGGCGATGTAGCTGGACTCATCGTTCTCGGCCAGCAGGTGGTAGAAGGGCTGGTCCTTGCGCGGCCGCACATCCTCCGGAATCGACTCCCACCATTCCTCGGTGTTGGCGAATTCCGGATCGACGTCGAAAATGACGCCGCGGAACGCATAGACGCGGTGGCGAACGATGTCGCCGATCTGGAACTTGGCAATCCTGATGGTCATAGCCCTATTCTAATACGGGCAAGCGGCGGCAACTGCAACGCTCCTCCTCACGCCCCCGCCGCCAGGATCGCTGCCAGACCGGCCTTGTAGTCGGGATAGGCGAGGTTCACCCCCAGTTCCTCCTTGATCCGTTGGTTGGAGACCTGCTTGTTGTCGCGGTAGAAGCTGCGCGCCATGGTGCTGAGAGCGGCGGCCTCGAAGTGCACCAGAGGCGGCGGTTCCACGCCCAGCAGGGCGCAGGCCTGGGCCACCACCTCGGCCGGCGGGGCCGCCAGATCGTCGCAGAGGTTGTAGGCGCGGCCCGGATGGGGCCGTGCCATCGACGCCTCCAGCACGGTCGCGATATCGTCCACGTGAATGCGGCTGAATACTTGGTCCGGCTTATGGATGCGCCGGGCCGTGCCCGCACGCACCCGGTCGAGCGCGCTGCGCCCGGGGCCGTAGATGCCGGCCAGGCGGAACAGATGGACCGGCAGGCCGTGGGTTCGGTGCAGATCGAGCCAGGCACGCTCGGCCGCGACCCGTTGCTCGCTGCGCGCGCTGGTCGGCTCGAGCGCCGAATCCTCGTCGATCCAACCCCCGGCCCGGTCGCCGTAGACCCCGGTGGTCGATAGGTAGCCAGCCCAGGCGAGATTCGCGCAGGCGGCGATCTCGGGCCCCTGCGCGGCCAGAACCGGATCGCCGTCCTGGTCCGGCGGCACGCTGGCGAGCAGATGAGTGGTTCCGGCCAAGGCCGCGCCCGGATCGGTCAGCGGGCGCCCGCGGTCGAATAGCAAAGCTTCGATCCCCTCGGCCCGCAATGCGGTCGCGGCCTCCGGGCTCCGGGTCGTCCCGGCGACCCGCCATCCGCGCGCCCGAAGCCGCCGGGCGAATACCTGGCCAGTGTAACCGAGGCCGAAAACAAAAAGCCGGGGTGCGGGCTCGCTCGCCATTATGTGGACCAATGTTGTGGCCGCAGACACTTGCGCGTCCGCGCGGGAGTGGTGAATCTAGGGGGCCGGACAAACTGGAACAAGCCCGCCCATGCCCCGCCAGCATCTCCTCCTCTTCGCCTTCGCGCTCGGCTTGGCGCTGCCGGCTGCCGCGCGGGCCCAACTCGACACCGGCGACCGGGCGCGCGCGCAGCAGGAACGCGCCTACCGGGACTGCATGTTCCTGGCCCGTGCCGCGCCCGCGGCGGGCCTCGACAGCGCCCTCGGCTGGGCCACACGCGGCGGCGCCAGCGGCGCCCGGCACTGCGCGGCGGTGGCGCTGATCGGGCTCGGCCAGTACCGCGCGGCGGCCCAGCGCCTGGAGCACCTCGCCGCCGAGCTGCGAACCGGAGACCCGGCGCTCAGCCTCGACGTTCTTGCCCAGGCCGGCCAGGCCTGGAATCTGGCCGGCGATTCCCCCCGCGCTCTTGCGGTGCAGTCGGCCGCGCTCGACCTCGAACCGGACAACGTGGAGCTGCTGCTCGACCGCAGTATCACGCTCGCCACCACCAAAAACTACTGGGAGGCGGTCGATGACCTCAATCGGGCGCTCGATCTGGCACCGGGCCGGCCCGACCTGTTAATCCTACGCGCCAGAGTCTACCGCAACCTCGACGCCATCGAGCTGGCCCGGGAGGATATCGCCCGCGCGCTGAGCCGCGCGCCCAACGACCCGGATGCCCTGCTGGAGCGCGGCATTCTGCGCCACCTCGGAGGCGATGAGTCCGGCGCGCGCGACGACTGGCTGCGGGTCATCGGCCTCGCCGCAGGTACCCCCAGCGCCGAAGCGGCCCGCGCCAAACTCGCCAGGCTCGATGGCAAGGTGGAGTGAGCTGCGCCCCCTCAGAAATCCAGATCGGCGTAGTGCTTGGGCGGCATCAGGCCGGGCACCAGGTCGGCCAGGATCGGGCGCAAGCTGGGCCGCGACTTGATGCGCGCGTACCAGTCCTTGGCGCCGGCGTGCGCGTCCCAGGGCACGTCGCCCAGGTAGTCGATGGCCGAGAGCTGAGCCGCGGCGGCCGCGTCCGCCAGCGAGAAGGCGTCCCCGGCCAGCCAGCGGCGCCGGTCGCACAGCCAGCCGATGTAATCCAGATGGTAGTGGATGTTCTTCAGCCCGGTGCGGATCGCCGCGGCGTTGGGCTCGCCAAGGCCGAGGAAGCGCTTCATGACTTTCTCTTCGAGCAAGTTGGCGCTGACCTCAGAGCGGAACTTGACCGCGAACCACTGCACCAGGCGCCGGGTCTCGGCGCGGTCGAGTGGGTTCGACCCGATCAGGGGCGGCTCGGGATAAGCCTCGTCGAGAAACTCGGCGGCGACCGAGGTGCCGGAGATCGAGGTGCCGTCGTCCTCGATCAGCACCGGCACCTCGCCGGCCGGATTGAGCTTCAGGAAATCCTCACGCCGCTCCCAGACCCGCTCGGTCTTGAGCGCGGCTTCGAGTTTCTTCTCGCCGAGCAGGATGCGGATCAGGCGGCAGCCCGGATCGAGCGGCAGATGATAGAGCGTGCGCATATGGGTGGACTATAACGCCCGGGCAGCCACCGTGAACAGCGCGAGGTTTACCGAATCGACACTATGCGCGTTTTTCGTCCTCGGTCTCGTCGCGTAGCGGATGGTCGAGGCGATCGAGCATCTCCTGGGGCACGATCTGCCAGAAGTGACGTTTCTCGTGGCGCCAGTCGATCAGCAATTGCTCGGCGAAACGCGACTGGGTTTCGCGCGCATGCTCGGCGATCAGTTCCCGCAGCACGCCCTCCCAATGGTCGGTCTCGACACGCTGATAGATCACCGTGTCGGGGTTGATACGCTCCGGAAGGTCGCCTTCGGGATCGTGCAGGAAGGCCATGCCGCCGGTCATGCCGGCGGCGAAATTCTCGCCGACATCGCCGAGGATCACCGCCCGCCCGCCGGTCATATACTCGCAGCCGTTGGAGCCGCAGCCCTCGACCACGGCGACAGCACCCGAGTTGCGCACGCAAAAACGCTCGCCCGCCTGGCCGGCCGCGAACAGGCGGCCCGCAGTGGCGCCATAGAGCACGGTGTTGCCGATGATGGTGTTCTGGTTGGTGACCAGGGTGCTCGACGCCAGAGGGCGGATCACGATAGTGCCGCCCGAGAGGCCCTTGCCAACGTAATCGTTGGCGTCGCCGAAGACCTCGAGCTTGAGGCCCTGCACCGCGAAGGCGCCGAGCGACTGCCCGGCCGAGCCGCGCAGGCGCACGGTGATATGGCCGGGCTTGAGCCCGGTCATGCCGAAGCGCCGGGTGATCTTGGACGACAGCTTGGTGCCGATCGCACGCTGGGTATTTCGGATCGTGTATTGGAGCTGCATCTTCTCGCCGACCTCGAACAGCGGTTGGGCGTCTTCGATGATCTGGGCGTCGAGGGTCTCGGGCACCTCGTTGCGGCCTTTGAGCGTGCAGTGGACCGGGCGGTCGCCGGCATCGGCGCGCGCCAGGAGCGGGTTGAGGTCGAGGTCGTCGAGATGGGCCGCGCCGCGGCTGACCTGCATCAGCAAATCGGTGCGCCCGACGATCTCGTC
>SMVA01396273.1_pt1 | contig 17259 bp, 16 predicted proteins | sample 2456451 | NCBI WGS metagenome assembly SMVA01 (sample SAMN11095933, study PRJNA526329) | marine sediment metagenome | biome: Marine sediment; feature: Surficial sediment; material: Deep marine sediment; isolation source: Hadal surficial sediment | place: Pacific Ocean | collected 2014-05 | depth...
ATCGGCATCACGCTGGGGCAGGCGGTTGCGCAGGCGATCGGCGACAAGAAGGGCATTTATCGTTACGGCCACGCCTATGTGCCGCTGGATGAGGCGCTGTCGCGTGTGGTGGTGGACTTTTCCGGGCGCCCGGGACTGGAATTCCATGTGCCTTTCACCCGCAGCCGGGTCGGCGAGTTTGATGTAGACCTGTTCCATGAGTTTTTCCAGGGATTTGTCAATCATGCCAATGTCACGCTGCACATCGACAATCTGCGCGGAGACAATTCGCACCACCAGGCCGAGACAATATTTAAAGCCTTTGGTCGGGCCCTGCGTATGGCCCTGGCCCGCGATGAGCGCAGTGCCGGTGTAACGCCCTCGACCAAGGGCGTGTTGTAAGGCGGAATTATGACCACTGATGTTGTAGCGGTGATTGACTACGGCATGGGCAATTTGCATTCCGTGGCCAGTGCCCTGGAGCACGTGGGCGCGGCGCATGTGGTGGTGACACACGACCACTCGATTATCAGCGAGGCCGACCGGGTTATCTTCCCCGGGGTTGGTGCGATGCGGGATTGTATGGCTGAAATCCGCCGGCTCCACTGCGATGAGATGTTGCTGGAAATACTGCAGGAGAGACACCGGCCGGTACTGGCGATCTGTGTGGGTATGCAGGCGCTGTTGGGTCGCAGCGAGGAAAACCAGGGGGTGGATTGCCTCGATATCGTAGCCGGGGAAGTGCGCCATTTTGGAGACAATTTACGTGACCTAGACGGTCAGCGCCTGAAGGTCCCGCATATGGGCTGGAACCAGGTGCAACAATCGCGACCCCACCCGCTGTGGCAAGGTATAGAACAGGCAGAGCGCTTCTATTTTGTGCACAGCTATTATGTCCATGCCCGCCAGCGCGAACTGGTGGCGGCCACTACCGACTACGGCGTAAATATCGACGCGGCGCTGGCGCGCGACAACTTGTTTGCCGTGCAGTTTCACCCGGAAAAAAGCCAGCATGCGGGTTTACAGTTGCTGCGTAATTTTCTGGCTTGGGAAGGGAAAGAAGATGGCTGAACCACTGCTGGTTATACCGGCGATCGACTTGAAAGATGGCGCCTGTGTGCGTTTGCGCCAGGGTCTTATGGAAGACTCCACGGTCTTTTCCGACGACCCTGTGGCCATGGCCGAGCGCTGGCTTGAGGCCGGTGCCCGACGGCTCCATCTGGTAGACCTGAACGGCGCCTTTGCCGGTGAGCCGGTAAACGGTGATGTTGTAACGAGCATAGCGGCCGCATATCCACAGTTGCCAATACAAATCGGCGGCGGTATCCGCACACTCGAAACCATCGAGCACTATGTGCGTGCCGGCGTCGGCTACGTCATCCTCGGTACCCAGGCGGTAAAACACCCACAGTTTGTGACTGAGGCCTGTGCCGCCTTTCCAGGGAGAGTCATCGTCGGCCTGGACGCCAAAGACGGCCTGGTTGCCACCGACGGCTGGGCTGAGGTTTCCGGGATCAAGGCTGCTGATCTGGCGCGTCAATTTGAGGACGACGGCGTCGTCGCTATCGTCTACACCGATATCGCCCGTGACGGCATGATGCAAGGCGTCAATGTGGAGGCAACGGTTGCCATGGCCGAGGCCTCGTCCATTCCGGTGATCGCCTCGGGCGGCATCACCGACCTCGAGGATATCCGCGCCCTGTTGGCCCAGTCTCACCGCGGCATCTGTGGAGCGATTACCGGCCGAGCCATCTACGAGGGCACACTGGATATGGCCGAAGCACAGCGCGTGTGTGACGAGGCTGTGAGCTGATGGCACTTGCCAAGCGCATCATCCCCTGCCTCGATGTCGACGCGGGTCGGGTTGTCAAAGGTGTCAACTTTGTCGACATACGTGACGCAGGCGACCCGGTGGAGATTGCGCAACGTTACAATCAGCAAGGTGCTGACGAAATTACGTTCCTGGATATTACCGCCACTCACGAGGGACGTGATACCACGGTGCACACGGTGGAAAAAATTGCGGCGGAAGTGTTTATTCCCCTCACCGTGGGTGGCGGCATCCGCAAAGTAGAAGATATTCGCATCATGTTGAACGCGGGTGCCGACAAGGTGGCTATCAACACGGCGGCGATCCTCAATCCCGAGCTGGTGCGCGAAGCGGCGCAGAGGTTTGGTTGCCAATGCATCGTGGTCGCCATCGATGCCAAGCGGGTCGAAGACCCGGAGGAGGGTCACTGGGAGATATTCACTCACGGTGGTCGCAACCCCACCGGCATCAATGCCGTTGAATGGGCCGTGCAGATGGCGGAATACGGCGCTGGCGAGATTTTGTTGACCAGCATGGACCGGGACGGCACCCGGGATGGTTTCGATTTGCGCTTGACCCGGGCGATCAGCGATGCGGTTTCAATCCCGGTTATTGCCTCGGGTGGGGTCGGCAATCTCGATCACCTGGTCGAGGGCGTGGTGGAAGGGGGAGCCGATGCAGTATTGGCGGCGAGCATCTTTCATTTTGCCGAGTACACCATTCCCCAGGCCAAGGCCTATATGGCCGAACGGGGCGTGGAGATGCGGCTCTAGCGGGGCTAGTCGGTGATTCGCTGGCTGAGCTGGTTTGCTTCCGCCAGTACTTCAGATATCAGGGCCAGTCGATACCCAGCGGCGGCCAGGGTCGGCAACACCGCCTGCAAGTAATCCAGGGTCTCGGGGTAGGGGTGGCCGATAGCCACGCCAATGCCCTCATTATCGGCGCGGGCAAGCAGTTGCAAGAACCGCTCATGTATTGCCAGGGTGTCCGCCTCGTTATCGAGGAAGATCTGCCGTGATATATTGGGGATGCCATACTCTGAGGCAATGAGCGCCGCCAGTGACCCGGTGCTGGTTCGGCTGTCCACAAAGTACAGGTTTCTCCCCGCCAGTTCCTCCATCACCCACTCCATGGGTTCGCGCATCCTGGTCAGCTGACTACCCATGTGGTTGCTGATACCTCTCACATGGGGTGTGCTGTCCAGGTCAGCAATGAGCGCGGCGCGCAGTTGTTGCTGCGACATATCTGCGGTAAGAGCGCCTGGTCCCAATGCGAGCTGCTGCAGCGTGCTCATCGGAGTATGCAACAACACTTCCTTGCCGGCGGCCACTGCTCGCCGGGCCAGTTCAACACTGACGGGTGTATGTGGCAGAATAGCCAGGTTCAATTTGCCCGGTAACTCTACCGCACGGACACCGCTTGCCAGGTGGTTGCCGATGTCGTCAATGATAATGACGAGAGTGCGCGTGGATTCTGCGTTGGCGGCGAGAGGGAACAAACAAGCCAGCAACAGGCTGCTAAAGAGTAGCTGCCTACAGCGCATCATCACCCGCATCGTACATGCCCATGATATGAATGCCCTTGAGCAAGGTCAGCGCTTCATAGAGCTGGTTGTCGCTGCTCAGTAGTGCATTCGGTAATCGGCTGCTACGGTCGTCTGTAGTTTCCTGCTCCCCGTTGGCATTGTCGAGGCGTCCGGCGAGATCTGCCTCAGTGACCCGGCGTGGCAGGTTGTCAAAGACGGTGACTTGCGCCCGCTCCACTTCGATATCGGGAATAATCCCCTGGGCCTGTATGGAGCGGCCATTGGGTGTGAAATACAGGGCGGTGGTCAACTTGATCGCGCGCTCTTCCGAGAGTGGCAGTATGGTTTGCACCGACCCCTTGCCAAAGCTGGGGGTGCCCATCACTACGGCGCGGCGGTGATCTTGCAGGGCGCCGGCGACAATTTCAGATGCCGATGCGGAGCCTCCATTAATCAATACCACCAGAGGGACGCCGCCGGTCGGGTCCCCGGGCGTCGCATTGTACCGAGTTTCTGAGTTGTCGAGTCTGCCTTCGGTGTAGACCACCGTGCCGCCATCGAGGAACTGATCGGCAACATCGACGCTGGCGCGCAACACGCCGCCCGGATTATTGCGTAAATCGAGCACCACACCCTTGAGCTTGTCTGCCTCCATCAGTTCAGCCAGGGCGGCGCTGACATCTTCGCCGGTGCGGCGCTGGAACTGGGCTATGCGCAGATATGCATAACCTGGCTCGAGCCAGCGCTTGCGAACGCTGACAACTCTTATAGTGTCGCGAGTCAGGGTAAGCGTGAAAGGTTGTGCACGACCCTCCCGGGCCATGGTGAGTTCTATATCCGAGCCCTTGGGCCCGCGCATCATTTCAATGGCCTCGTTGAGGCTCATCCCCTTAACCGGGTGATTGTCGAGCTTGAGAATGATATCGCCACTTTCAATACCGGCTTTCTGGGCGGGTGTGTCGTCAATAGGCGAGATGACTTTTACAAAGCCGTTTTCCATGCCGACTTCCAGGCCCAGGCCACTGAATTCACCGGTTGTGCTGGATTGCAGGTCCTCGAAATCTTCGGCGTTAAGGTAGACGGAATGTGGGTCGAGGCCGCTGAGCATGCCTTGAATCGCGTACTCAAGCAGGGTCTTGTCATCAACCTCTTTGACGTAGCCCATGCGTATCTGGTTGAAAACGTCGGCAAAGGTGCGCAGCGCGTCGAGTGGCAGGGCGGCAGGCTCGTCGAGTGGCTGGGTGGCAGGCTCCTCGGAGGCAAAAGCCAGCGGGACTGCCATTAGTAGTGCCCCGGCGATAATTGTGGGTCGGAGGCGTTGCCGGGTGGCGCGAACTAGTCGGGTTAGATACATCATGAGCCTAGTTTACTCTATTGCCGCCTGCTTAGCCTCTTGACATCCATGCATCGGGGTTGATTGGTTTGCCGTTGTGGCGGATCTCAAAATACAGCGCGGCTTCCTGTTGGCCCCCGCTGTTACCGACCATTGCCACCGGTGACCCCCCTGATACCCACTCACCCACGTCCCGCAGCAGTGCCTGGTTATGGGCATAAAGGCTCATATAACCATCGCCATGGTCGATAATCAGCAACAAACCAGAGCCCCGGAACCAGTCGGCAAATACCACCCGGCCATGATGAATGGAGGCCACGTTACTGCCCTCTTTGGCGGGTATTACCAGCCCTCGCCAGCGCAATTGGCTGCCAGCTCTCCTGCCACCGTAGCGATTGCTGGGCTTGCCGGTCACCGGCCAGTACATGGCACCTTTCTGACTGGCGAAATCCTGGAATTGCAGAGGTATCTGCAGCTCGGCTACCGCCTGTTCTATGACTTCGAGTAGCCGCTCCAGTTCCTCGCGGTCCACAGCCATTTTTTGCAGGCGCGCATCCTTACCGCTGATGGCCTTATTGAGTAGCCCAAGATCCCGCTGCCGTTGCTGCTTCCTGCCAAGCAGTTGCCGCTCCTGTTCATCCAGTGTGGTGCGGCTGGTCTCGAGTTGGAAGGTGGTTGCCACAATATCCGGTTCCACCGTGTCGATGCCTGCCAGAATTTCCAGATAGCGCTCTATATGAGCTTGCCGGGCCGCGTAAAAATATTCGTAGTACACCATCGACCTGGCCAGGGTGTCCGGACGCTCCTGGTTGAGCATAAGCTTCAGCTGGCCCTGCCTGCCCATCTGGTAGGCCATCTGCATATCCCGGCCAATCAGTTGTTGCTGCTCGCTGCGCGAAATCAGCAGTTGCTGGCGTTGCCGGCGAAGTTGTGCCAGCTTTGACTGGGCTTGCTGCAGGCGTTTGCGGGTCTGTTCGATATCCTTGCGGATCCGGCCGATAGCGAGCTCTGAGTCGCGCAGGGCGGTTTGTAGTGAACCACGGGTTTTCATATCACGCTCTAGCTCGCCACTGAGTGCCGCCATATCGCGCCTCAGTTTTTCAAGCTGGGCCCGGGTTTGGGTTTCCTCATCCTGCTGCGCAAAAACGGGTCCCAGTGTGAGCAGGAATACGACGATAGCGCCGTGGGCGAGGGGTTTCAGCAGCTTTGACAGGTGGCGACGCATGGTCGGCCTAGGACAGCTCCAGCAGGCCGTTGCCACTCATTTCTGCGGGTTTCGGCAGGTTCATCAACTGCAGCAAGGTGGGGGCCACATCGGCCAGTACGCCGCCTTTTTCGCGCAGCCGTGCCTGTCGGTGCCCGATATAAACCAGCGGTACCAGCTCCGTCGTATGCTGGGTATGACGCTGGCCAGATTGGTAATCCAGCATTTGTTCACAATTACCGTGATCGGCGGTAACAAGTGCTTCGCCGCCGCATTCCGCCAGCGCCTGTTGCAGCCGCCCCAGACAGTGATCCAGGGTTTCCACCGCCTTCACCGCCGCCGCAAAATTGCCGGTATGGCCCACCATATCTCCGTTGGCGTAATTACACACGATAAGGTCATAGCTACCTGATTCGATGGCTGCGACCAGTTTGTCGGTTACCTCATGGGCGCTCATTTCAGGTTGCAGGTCGTAGGTCGCGACATCCGGCGAGGGCACCAGCACCCGGTCCTCTCCCTCAAACAGCTCTTCTCGCCCGCCGCTGAAGAAAAAGGTGACATGAGCGTATTTCTCCGTTTCGGCGATACGCAACTGTGTTTTTCCCAGGTTCGCCAGGTATTCGGGCAGACCGTTGGACAGTACCGCCGGCGGGTAGGCACAACTGGTTTGGATTGCGGCGGAGTACTCCGTCGTCATGACAAAATCACTCAGTGTCGGCAGGGTGTTGCGCGGGAATTCGTCGAAATCTGCATCGATGAGCGCGCGGGTCAGCTGGCGGGCGCGGTCGGCTCGAAAGTTCATAAACAGCACGCAGTCGCCGTCGGCGATCGTCACCTCCGGCTCACCCTGGTCACGGATCACCGTGGGCTTTACAAACTCGTCTGATTCGTCGCGGGCGTAGGCCTGCTCCAGGGCCTGGGATGCGGTCGCCGCAGTGAAGTCTGTGTCGGCCTCGGTCAGCATCTGGTAGGCGCTTTCAATGCGGTCCCAGCGATTGTCACGATCCATTGCGTAATAACGACCGACAATGGTCGCGATGCGGCCGCAGTCCAGCTTTGCGAACAGCTTTTCCATCGCTTGCAGGGAGGCCAGGGCACTGCGTGGTGGTGTGTCCCGGCCGTCGAGGAAGGCGTGCAAATAAATTCTGCGGGCACCTTTCTGGTGGGCGAGTTCAATAATGGCGCGCAGGTGGCGTTCGTGGCTGTGAACACCGCCGGGAGAGAGCAGGCCCATAACGTGAACAGCCCCGTCGGCGGCGACAGCGGCCTCAATCGCCTGGGTATAGGCCTGATTTGAGGAGAAGCTGCCATCGGCAATATCCTGGTCAATTCGGGTGATGCTCTGGTACAGAACACGACCCGCCCCCAGGCTCATATGCCCCACTTCCGAATTGCCCATCTGTCCATCGGGCAAACCCACATCAATTCCCGAACTAGAAATCAGGGTATGGGGCGCCTCCTGCCAGAGTCTGTCCCAGACCGGGGTGTTGGCATGGGCTATGGCGTTGTCACGGGTCTCTTCACGGTAGCCCCAGCCATCCAGGATGACGAGGAGGAGCGGTGTTCTGGCGGTATCACTCATGTTTTTTCGGATGCTTCCGTGAGGGCCTGAAAGAAGCCGGGATTTTACCCCGTATCCATGACAAGATCACGAGCGTCCGCATATTCAGCAGCTGAAAGACACTGTATACTTGGCGGCCTTTTTTGTGGACCCCTAAGCCGGGTCACCCTGGACAGCTCGAATAATGGAATTAATTCTCGAATTTTTGGCGCAGCAGTGGATATTGGCCGGTGCCCTGGCGGTAGCCTTGTTCATGTTGTGGAATCATGAGTCCCGCAAATCGGGGCGCAGCCTGACGCCACAACAGGCAATTAACATGGTTAATGCGGAGGGGGGGGTGTTCCTCGATCTTCGCGACAGTGGTGATTACAGCCAGGGCCATATCGTGAATTCGATCAACATACCCGCCACCAAGCTTGATGCGCGCATGGCCGAGCTGGAGAAATACCGTGAAAAGCCCATTATTCTTGTCTGCAAGATGGGTCAATCCTGTGGTGCCGCGGGTAAGAAACTGAATGCAGAAGCTTATGCCGGTGTCTACCGGATGTCTGGCGGCATGGTGGAATGGGGAACCTTGCAGTTGCCCCTGGTCAAATAATGCAAGCTGAACACCCCGTAGTTATGTATACCACCCGCTTCTGCCCGTACTGCATCCGGGCACGTCGGGTTCTGGATGAAAAAGGCGTGACCTATACCGATATAGGGGTCGACGGCGATTTCGAAAAGCGGCGCCAGATGGAGGCCATGAGCGGTCAATACACGGTGCCGCAGATATGGGTCGGTGCCCGCCACATTGGCGGGTTTGATGATTTGTGGTTGCTGGAGCAGCGTGGTGAGCTTGATTCACTGCTCGCGGCGACCGAATAGTTTAAACAAAAACTGGAGTATAAAAATGGCAGAAGAAGACGTAACTACCAACGAAGACGCGCAGGCAGCTGGGCAGGAGCAGGAATCACAGAGGCAGTTCGTGTTGCAGCGTATATTCGTCAAGGACCTGTCCTTCGAATCCCCCGTTTCGCCGGACGTGTTCAAGCAAGAGTGGAAGCCGCAGATGGCGGTTGATCTGCGTACCAAGAGTTCCAGCATCGGCGACGATAATTATGAAGTGGTGCTGACATTAAGCATCACCGCCAAGCTCAATGATGAAACGGCGTATCTGGCTGAAGTACAACAGGCAGGAATCTTCTTTATCCGCGAAATAGAGGGCGAGGAACTGCGCCGGGTTTTGGCGATTGTCTGTGCCAACATGTTGTTCCCCTATGCCCGCGAGACACTGGATACCCTAGTCGTCAAGGGCACCTTCCCGGCATTGATGCTAGCTCCGGTGAACTTTGAGGCACTGTATCAGCAGGCTCTGCAACAGGCGCAGCAGCAGGCAGAGGCCCAGGCAGAGGCCCAGCCAGAGGCAGGGTCAGAGTCAGAAGCAGGGTCAGAGTCTGAAGCAGAGTCAGAAGCAGGGTCAGAGTCTGAAGCAGAGTCAGAAGCAGGGTCAGAGTCAGAAGCAGAGTCAGAAGATCCGGGCGAAGCCGCCGTCAATTGATCAATGGGGCAGTTTTTCTGCCCCTGTCAGGCGCCGGTTCGGAAACCCTGCTGGCGCCAGGCTTCATAGACGACAATGGCAGCGCTGTTGGACAGGTTCAGGCTACGGCTGTGATCCCGCATCGGGATACGCAGCCAATTGTTGCGACCAATTTCATCTAATAGTTCCTTTGGCAGACCCCGGGTCTCTGGTCCGAATAGCAGGGTGTCGCCCGGCCGGTAGCGGATTTCGGTGTGATTGTGATCGCCCCGGGTGGTGGCGGCATAGATCGCCCCGCTCACTGTTTGCCGATACGCCTGCCAGTTGTCGTGTACTTTTAGCTGCGCCCATTCGGCGTAATCCAGGCCTGCCCTGCGCATCCGCTTGTCATCCAGGGTGAAGCCCAGCGGTTTTATGAGATGGAGGTGGCAGCCGGTATTGGCGCAGAGTCGTATGATATTGCCGGTGTTGGGGGGGATTTCAGGCTCGAATAAAACGATATTGAACACGTTGCTGCCACCTCAGCTCATACCGAGCTCTTTCATTTTCCGGGTGAGAGTGTTGCGCCCCCAGCCCAGCAAGATAGAGGCGTCGCGTTTACGACCGTGGCTGTGTTCCAGTGCAGCTTCGATCATCACCCGTTCGAATTCAGGGAGTGCCTGTTCCAGCAATTGTTCTCCTCCCTGGCTGAACTCAGAGTTTGCCCAGCCGCGCAGCATGCTGTGCCAGTCCTGAGCCTCTGTTTGCCGGATCTGGGGTTGCTGGCGCAGCTCCGGCGGCAAGTCGGTGAGATGGACCTCGCGGCCCGAGGCCATTACGGTGATCCAGCGGCAGGTATTCTCCAGTTGCCTGACATTGCCGGGCCAGTCCAGTTGGCACAGAAATTCCTCAGTTTCCTCTAGCAGTAGTTTGGGTTCCACGCCGAGCTCTTCAGCGGCGCGAGACAGGAAGTGTTGCATCAATTGAGGAATGTCCGCGCGTCGCTCCGACAGTTTGGGAATATGAATGCGTATCACATTCAAGCGATGAAAAAGATCCTCTCGAAAGGAGTGGTTATCCACCAGTTGTTCCAGGTTCTGGTGCGTTGCGGCGATAATTCGAACGTCAACCTGGACCGAGCTGTGGCCGCCAACCCGGTAAAATTCGCCGTCAGACAGTACTCGTAGCAAGCGGGTCTGGGTGTCCGCAGGCATATCACCGATCTCGTCGAGAAACAGGGTGCCGGCATTGGCTTGCTCGAAGCGTCCCCTGCGCAGGCTGCTGGCACCGGTAAAGGCGCCTTTTTCATGCCCGAATAATTCCGACTCCATCAGATCCCTGGGAATCGCCGCCATATTCAGCGCGATGAACGGCTGCTGCGCGCGCGGACTGTGACGATGCAGGGCCCGGGCAACCAGCTCCTTGCCGGTACCGGACTCGCCATTAATGAGTACTGTGATACTGGACTGGGAGAGTCTGCCAATGGCGCGAAATACTTCCTGCATCGCCGGCGCGGCGCCAATGATCTCGGTTTGGCTGGTACTGGCTTCGTCGACAAATTTGTAGTTGCGCTCCTGCGCATGGGCAAGAGCCCGTTGGGTCACGGCAACAACTTCCTCTATGTCGAAGGGCTTTGGCAGGTATTCGAAGGCGCCTCGTTGGTAAGATTCAACGGCACTATCGAGGTCGGAGTGGGCCGTGGTGATGATAACCGGTAGTCCCGGGTGAGCCTCCTGCAGGTGAGAGAGCAGGGTCAGGCCGTCGATACCGGGCATGCGAATGTCGCTGATAATGACATCCGGTTGCTCCTGCTCCAGCTGTTCCAGCAGGGCATCTCCGTTGTCGAATGACGTGGTTTCTATGCCCGCTTGCTGCAGGGCTCTTTCCATAACGAAGCGGATAGAGCGGTCGTCGTCTACGACCCAGACAATGGTGGTTTTATGCATGCGTGTCTTCAAGTGGTATGAACAGGGTGAAAACCGTGTGGCCGGGTTTGCTGTGGCACTCGATCAAGCCCTGGTGTTGGTTGATGATGGATTGTGAGATGGCCAGGCCGAGCCCGGTGCCTTCCGGGCGGCCGCTGACCATGGGTATGAAAATTGAGTCCTGCAGTGCAGCGGGAATGCCACAACCGTTATCACTGATGTCGATACGACAAACGAGTCGGTGGCGCAAAACACCAATTGTAAACTGCCGTTGTACCCGACTGCGCAGGGTGATAACGCGTTGGTCCGTGTTGTCTTGGGTGGCGCAAACCGCGTTGCTGACAATATTGAGAATCGCCTGTATCAGCTGGCTTCGGTCGCCCAGTAAGTCGGGGACGCTGGGGTCGTAATCGCGGATGAAGGTCACATCATGTTCGGTTTCGGCCTGTAACAGTGTGCGTACGTGTTCAAGAATTTCGTGGATGTTGAGACGGGCCAGCCGCGGCTTCTGGTGAGGACCCAGCAAACGGTCTACCAGGTCGCGAAGCCGGTCGGATTCCTCGATGATAATGCGGGTGTATTCTGCCAGTGCCGGGTCCGGTAATTCGCGAGCAAGTAACTGGGCTGCACCGCGTACGCCTCCCAGCGGATTCTTGATCTCATGTGCCAGCCCGCGAATCATGGCCCGGGTATTCTCCTGGGAGGAGATCAAGCCTTCATCGCGGTTTATGCGCATGATCAGGTCCACCGGGTGCAACTCCAGCACGAGCTGTTGGGCGCCGCTCTCCGGCTGTGATACCGGGGTCACCGTGCAATCGACAGTAATTTCCTGGCCACTGGCCAGCTTGATGCCAAGGCTGCGATGGGTGTAGGCGGATTCCCTGGCGGCATCGTGCTTGTTCGGCAACAGTGGATGTTGCGGCAGCAATTCCTCCAGCCGGGAGCCACAGCTGCGGGAGGCGCTCAGTTCAAGCAGGGCCTGGGCCGCGGGGCTGATAAAAATAACGCGCAGGTCGGCATCGAGAACCAGAACAGACGTGCTGAGGTTCTCTACCAGCTGCTTGAAAAAATCAGCCTGCACCATGGTTCTCCTGGGTGGGCGGGGTGAATGTTGTTACGGTCCATCTAGTAAAGCAATAATGACGCCAGACCTGGGACGCCGAAAAACTAATTAGCACAGTGCCGCAATCAACGGCTATTAGAGAAAGTGAGCACCAACTACTACCCGTCTCGATGGCCACTCGCTGTCCTGTTTGAACGAATGCCCCGGGCGTGGAGTAGCGGCAGTCCGTCCGCGCACCATTATGGTGCGCTGCATCCTGGCGATTGTCCATAGCGGTGCAGGTGAGAGTTGGGTGTCAGCCGGGTGTGGGTCTGGGCGGGCGGGGGTTTACTCGATTGCGTTTGTCATTCGATGAGGGTCGGAACACGAATACCGTAATACCGTCTGACTTGGCTACTTGTTCGCCGCTCGCATCCAGCACGGCGACCACGAGCTGGTGCTCGCCGCGAAACACGTTGGTGAGAGCCCAACTGGTATTGCGCTGGGCCTCGCCCCGCGGGCTGCCATCGATTAGTAGTTGCAGTGTCTGCGCGGGGGCCAGCGACGGTGAAATGCTGGCGCTAACAGAAAAATTGCCTGGTCCACGTGGAATGATCGTCTGATCGGCGGGGGAGGTAATGGTGACGGTGTAACCGCTGCTGGCGGCCTCATCGTCGGATTCAGGCGTGGTTTGTGGATAGGCGCTCGGAGAGGGGGGCGGCGTGGTATTGGTGGGCTTGATCTCTACTCGCGTCGCCCTGCCGTCGTTCGGTGGCTGATCGGTAAAGGTGATCTTTCCGTCTTCGTCCACGTGCTTGTAGATCTGGGCATTGGCGGCGAGCCCGGTGCCGGCGACCCAGAGGATCAACAAGCACATCAGCGTCGTTTTTGTCTTTTGATTCATCGACTAACAGTAACCCAATTGCCCGAAAACGACAAAGCCCGCCAGTTGGCGGGCCCCGAGCGTTTTGGTGTAGCTTGAGCGCTTACAGTGAGTAGTACATATCGAACTCGACCGGGTGGGTGGTCATGTCCAGTCTTTCTACCTCTTCCTGCTTGAGTCCGATGTAGGCATCGATCATGTCGTCGGTGAAAACACCGCCGACAGTGAGGAAGTCGCGATCCGCATCAAGTGCTTCCAGCGCCATCGTCAGGCTGGATGCAACTGTGGGGATGGCCTTACCCTCTTCGGGCGGCAGGTCGTACAAGTCCTTGTCGGCGGCGTCGCCGGGGTGGATCTTGTTCTGGATGCCGTCGATACCCGCCATCAACATGGCCGCGAACGCCAGGTAGGGGTTGGCAGTCGGGTCGGGGAAGCGAACTTCAACACGCTTGCCGCGGGGGCTGGGTTCGTAGGGGATACGTATAGAGGCCGAGCGGTTGCGTGCAGAGTAAGCCAGCATCACCGGCGCTTCGAAGCCGGGCACCAGGCGCTTGTAGCTGTTGGTGGATGCATTGGTAAAGGCATTCAAGGCACGCGCGTGCTTGATGATGCCGCCGATATAGTAAAGCGCAGTATCTGACAATCCTGCATAGCCGTCGCCGGCAAAGGTATTTTCGTCGCCCTTGGCGATGGACTGGTGCACGTGCATGCCGCTGCCGTTATCGCCAACCAGGGGCTTGGGCATGAAGGTCGCTGTTTTGCCGTAGGCGTGGGCGACGTTGAGCACACAATACTTGAGGATCTGCGTCTGGTCAGCTTTGGTGACGAGGGTGTCATAACGCACGCCGATCTCGCACTGGCCAGCCGTGCCGACTTCGTGGTGATGTACCTCGATGTCCAGCCCCATTTGTTCCATGGCCGCACACATGGCGGCACGGATGTCGTGCAGGGAGTCGACCGGTGGAACCGGGAAGTAGCCGCCCTTGATGCCCGGGCGGTGACCAATATTGCCGTCGTCAAAGGAGTGATTGGAAGCCCAGGCGGCCTCCTCGGAGTTGATGGAATAGCCGGCGCCCGACATGTCGGCGTGCCACTTAACATCGTCGAAGACGAAGAACTCAGGTTCGTTGCCGAAGTAGGCGGTGTCGCCAATGCCGGTAGACTTCAGGTATTCCTCGGCGCGTCTGGCCACGGAGCGGGGGTCACGCTCGTAACCCTGCATGGTGGTGGGTTCGACAATATCGCAGCGCAGGATCACGGTGGGTTCATCGGTGAATGGGTCCAGCACCGAGGTGCTGTCGTCCGGCATCAAAATCATGTCGGATTCATTGATGCCTTTCCAGCCCGCAATAGATGAGCCGTCAAACATCTTGCCGGCTTCAAAAAACTCGGCATCCACTTCTTTTGAGGGTATGGAAACGTGCTGTTCCTTACCGCGTGTGTCGGTGAAGCGCAGGTCAACCCAGCGGGCTTCATTTTCCTTGATCAAGTTCAGAGTTTTCTCTGACATTGTTTGTCCTCCATCGGATGAGTGTCGTTCTGGCCGTATTGTTTGTACTGGCATGAGCAAAAGTCGTGCCAGCGCGCGTCTTTTGCTAAGCCCTTGTATCCCTAGTGTTAAATATCAGCAGTGCTCACGAGGCAGCAGGCCACGCACCAATAGGGTGCTCTAGTGCTCCATTATGGTGCGCCGGCACATGTTTTTGTGCGGTTTTACAATTCACCAGGCTTTCGCCGTATAATACGCGGCCTCAACAGCGTCGATGTTTATGGCTGCAATGCAATTCATTGTCAAGTTTTTCCCGGAAATCACTATCAAGAGCAAGCCGGTACGACGTCAATTCGTCAGCCAGCTGACCTCTAATCTGCGCGGCGTACTCAAATCGATTGAGCCAGAGGTGCAGGTGCAGCGCGATTGGGACAAACTGGTGATCACCAGCCCCTCGGAGGACGAGCAACTGCGTCTGAGAATGAGTGATGCACTTTCCCGTGTCCCCGGTATCGCCTGGTTTCTGGATGTTCTCGAGTACCCGCTGGGTGACCTCGATGATATTTTTCAGCGGACACTGCCCGTGTATGCCTCGCGCTTGCAGGGAAAAACTTTTGCGGTGCGTTGCAAGCGCGTGGGCAAGCACAGTTTCAGGTCGATAGATGTCGAGTGTCACGTCGGCGGTGGTCTCAATCAGCAAACGGATGCCCGCGGAGTAGACCTCACCCGTCCGGATGTAGTGGTGCATCTGGAAATTCGCGATGACACACTGTATGTCGTGAATGAGCGCCACCAGGGCCTGGGCGGCTTTCCCCTGGGTTCTCTGGACCCGGTGCTGTCACTGATGTCTGGGGGTTTTGATTCCACAGTTGCCAGTTACCTGACCATGCGGCGGGGGATGCGTACGCATTTTTGCTTTTTCAAGCTGGGTGGACGTGACCACGAAGTCGGGGTCAAGGAAGTTGCACTCTACCTGTGGCTGAAGTTCGGCAGCAGTCACCGGGTACGGTTTATCACGGTGTCCTTTGAAGAAGTGGTCGCTGAACTTCTGCACAAGGTAGATGACTCCCAGATGGGGGTCATACTGAAGCGCATGATGCTGCGGGCGGCAACGCGTATTGCCGCTGACTACAATATCGATGCCCTGGTGACGGGGGAGAGCGTTGCACAGGTGTCCAGCCAGACTCTGCGGAATCTTGCGGTAATTGACAGTGTCACCGATACGCTGGTGTTACGACCGCTGATTACCACGGCCAAGGAGGATATCATTCGCACCGCCGCCCGCATTGGTACCGAAGAGTTCGCCGCCAATATGCCGGAATACTGTGGCGTTATTTCCGTCAATCCGACCACGCGGGCGCGCGCGGAGCGGATCGAGGCAGAGGAGGAGCGTTTCGACATGGCGGTGCTGGAGCGTGCTATCAGTGAAGCGAGGGTGCAGAATATTGATGATATTTCCGCCGAGGAACTGACGCGCACCGGGGTAGAGACCCTGTCTATTCCCCTGGCGGACAGCATTGTGGTCGATATTCGCCATCCACAGGAGGAGGAGTTGAAACCCCTGCAGGTGCATGCGGAGGTGCTGAAAATTCCCTTCTATGAACTGCACTCGCGAGTGGCTGAACTCGATCCCGGGCGCATCTACATGTTGTACTGTGATCGCGGCACCATGAGTCAACTGCACGCAGGCCACCTGCTCGAATCCGGCTTTGATAATGTGAAGGTGTATCGCCCTACCCCCTGAGCACGTGTATAATGCGCCGCCTTTTATCTGCAGGATGTGTTGTTTGTTGCGAGCGGGCCCAACGCCCCGCGTGACTGACAGCTACACCGTCGAGGAATATTTTGATCGAGAAGCTACGCAATATTGCCATTATTGCTCATGTTGACCATGGCAAGACGACGCTGGTGGACTGCTTGTTGCAGCAATCCGGAACCCTCAGCCGCCGCAATCAGGACGCCGAGCGCATCATGGACTCCAATGATCAGGAACGGGAGCGTGGCATTACCATCCTGGCCAAAAATACCGCTGTTGAATGGCAAGGCTATCGCATCAATATTATAGACACTCCCGGGCACGCCGATTTCGGCGGCGAGGTCGAGCGGATACTGTCTATGGTAGACAGCGTGTTGTTGCTGGTCGACGCCGTGGATGGACCTATGCCGCAGACACGCTTCGTGACGCAAAAGGCCTTTGAGCGCGGCCTCAATCCCATCGTTGTGGTGAACAAGGTCGACCGGCCGGGGGCCCGCCCGGACTGGGTTGTGGATCAGGTGTTCGACCTGTTTGATCGTCTCGGCGCCACTGATGAGCAGCTGGATTTCCCGATTATCTACACCTCTGCGCTGGAGGGTACTTCCGCGGTTGATCACGATCACATGGGTACAGATATGCAGGCGCTGTTTGACGCAGTGATTGAGCATGTTCCCGTGCCGCAGGTTGATCGCGATGGGCCATTGCAGCTGCAGATTTCGGCCCTGGATTATTCCAGCTATGTCGGGGTTATCGGTGTCGGCCGTATCAACCGCGGGGTTCTCTGCCCCAACACCCCGGTGACAATAGTGAGTCCTGAGGGCGATCAGCGCAATGGTCGCGTACTGCAGGTTATGGGTTACCTGGGACTGGAGCGTGTTGATACAGACTCTGCAGAGGCCGGTGACATTGTTTGTATCACGGGTATAGACGGCTTGCAGATCTCCGATACCCTGTGCGACCCGGCTGCGGTAGAGGCTTTGCCGGAGCTGAGCGTGGATGAACCCACGGTCAGCATGACCTTCCAGGTCAACGATTCACCCTTCGCGGGCAAGGAGGGCAAGTATGTCACCACCCGCAATATCAAGGAGCGGCTGGAGCGGGAGCTGATTCACAACGTGGCCCTGCGTGTCGTTGCGGGCGAAACCCCGGACAAGTTTGTAGTATCCGGACGCGGCGAGCTGCACCTGTCGGTGCTGATAGAGACGATGCGGCGTGAGGGCTTCGAGCTGGGTGTATCGCGGCCAGAAGTCATCC
>SMVA01339802.1_pt1 | contig 17234 bp, 16 predicted proteins | sample 2456451 | NCBI WGS metagenome assembly SMVA01 (sample SAMN11095933, study PRJNA526329) | marine sediment metagenome | biome: Marine sediment; feature: Surficial sediment; material: Deep marine sediment; isolation source: Hadal surficial sediment | place: Pacific Ocean | collected 2014-05 | depth...
TCAGCTGATTGCTTATACTCAAACCAACACCGGTGATTCACATCTGGCTTTGACTAAAGGGACCTGGGAAGAAGATGAAATAATTTTGGTTCGTGTCCATAGCTCCTGTGTTACCGGTGACATATTTGGATCCTGTAGATGTGATTGTGGAGACCAACTGCACCGGGCTATGGAAATGGTGGAGGCTGCAGGAAAAGGAGTAGTGTTGTATATGAACCAAGAGGGTAGGGGAATTGGTTTATTAAATAAGTTGAAAGCGTATCAATTACAGGAAGACGGTATGGACACTGTCCAGGCCAATCTCCATCTTGGATTTAAGAAGGACCAACGAGATTATGGAGTGGGTGCTCAGATACTCAGGGACTTGGGTGTGAGGAGAATGAAATTATTGTCAAACAATCCTAAGAAAAGAGCTGGGCTGATCGGTTACGGCCTGACCATTGAGGAGACCATACCCATTGAAATATCGCCCAACCGGCACAACGAAAACTATTTAAAAACCAAACGAGACAAATTGGGCCATACCATTTTGAAAAAAAACCAATAGTAATGAGGATATGGGGTTCATTGGTGATGGTATTGTTAACCCTTCAGGTTACCGCCCAAAATTTTCCATCAGAAGTGTGGCATAATGGAAAGGTTGTGCTGATTACCAAAGAGACTCATAAAGGTAAGGTTAAATACGACCTGGAAACTGACATAGTGCAGGTAAATGTGGATAACATTGTCCAGACTTTTACTTCCAAGAAGATACTTTATTTTGAGATATTCGACGAGTCAATAGACAGTTACCGGCAATTTTATGCGCTGCCCTATACCGTCAGCCAGGGATACAAAACACCCATCTTATTTGAGGTACTGCATGAGGGCAGGCCCTTAAGTTTGTTGGCTAGAGAGGATATTACCACCGAGTCCATCCCGCAATACAATTACTACTATGGAAGAAGTAGTTATTATAGTCGTTACAAACTGGTATACGAATACTATTTCTTTGATGAAAAAGGTGGCATTCGACGTTACAACCTAAAGAAAAAAAACCTGTTACAACTGATGCAAAAGAAATCCTCGGAGGTACGTAAATTCATCAATGAGAATAATCTGAAAGTAGATCGCCGGCGTGATTTAGAGCGAATAACAGTGTATTACAATTCCCTTTGGGATACCTGATTTCTTTTCCTGTTTATAAGTACTTTTGACCCTGTTCTTAAAATCTAAGCTGTGGCCAAACCTTTGATTCTGGTATGCAATGACGATGGCATTTCCAGCCGGGGAATTCGTATTTTGGTTGAATTGATGACCGAAATGGGAGAAGTAATAGTAGTTGCTCCTGATAGTCCTCAGTCTGGTATGGGGCATGCAATTACTGTCGGCAATACCCTTAGACTGGATAAAACGGATATTTTCGGATCGGTACTAGCCTATAAGTGCTCCGGAACTCCTGCTGATTGTGTTAAGTTGGCCAAGCACCATTTACTGAAAAATGCCAAACCGGATCTGGTGGTAAGTGGGATCAATCATGGCAGCAATACATCAATAAGTGTATTGTATAGCGGTACTATGTCCGCTGCCATTGAAGGTGCAATTGAGGGCCTGCCGGCTGTTGGATTCTCCTTGTGTGATTTCTCCTCGGAGGCAGACTTTTCACACGTCGGTGAGTTTGTTCAAAAGATTGCCTCAGAAATTCTTAATAAAGGATTACCCAGAGGAGTGGCGCTGAATGTCAATATCCCGCCCAAACGCAATGAAAAGGTAAAAGGTATGAAGGTTTGCAGACAGGCGAGAGCGAAGTGGGAGGAGCAGTTTGAGGTACGCAGGGACCCTACGGGACGGAAGTATTTTTGGATGGCCGGGAACTTCGTGAATTTCGATAAAGGAGAGGACAATGATGAATGGGCAATTGCCAATAATTATGTTTCTATCGTACCGTGTCAATATGATTTAACCGCTCATCATGCCATTAGTTTTTTAAACGATGAATGGGATATCTAATGTCATGTCAACAGCCTTGACACCACATTAATAGGGATCTACATCAGGTATTATTCGTATGGACCGAAAAGCAGTATTTGAAGTCAACTCTTTTATCTCATTGGAAAGATGATGTTTTATCTTGTCCAGGGTTCCTGTATTTTTTTCTAGCTTAATATACAACTCCATCAGGAAAAAATTCCTGAGTTTGGAAATCACCGGCTCCTGCGGCCCCAATACCTGTGATTTACCTAATCCCCGAACCAGACGGTTTGCCAATTCCTGAGACGCACGAAATCCCAGTTCCTGATGGGGGCTCTTCACTGTCAGGCGGATCAATCTTACAAATGGTGGATAGAGGTATTTTGACCGCTCCTGAATTTCACCTTGATAGAATTGCAAATAATTATGATCACTGATAAGCTTTAATAGCTGATGCTGGATGTTACTCGTCTGTACCAAAACCTGACCTTTACCCGATTTTCTTCCTGCTCGTCCGCCTACCTGGGTGATCAACTGAAAAGCTCTTTCATGGGACCTGAAATCCGGAAAATGCATGGCACGATCTATATCCAACACCCCAACCAAATCCACTTTGTCGAAATCCAACCCTTTTGACACCATCTGGGTGCCTATTAGTATGTCTATATTTCCCCGTTCAAATTGATCAATTATTTGCTGGTAGCTATACTTGCGTCGGGTTGTGTCAAGGTCCATGCGTTGGATTTTCGCCTCAGGAAAAATACGTTTCAAATCTTCTTCAATTTTTTCTGTACCAAATCCTACTAAATTCAGGTCATTTGATTCGCATTGTGAACAAGCATCTGTCATTTTTTGTTGATATCCGCAATAATGACAACGAAGTTGGTTATAGTGTAGATGGTAGGTTAGGGTCACCGCACAATTGGAACATTGCGGTATATGGCCACAGACCTGACATTGCAAATAGGGTGCGTAGCCCCGCCTGTTTTGAAAGATTATCGCTTGTTGCCCATTTTGGAGAATTAGTTCCAGTGAAGTCACCATTTCAGACGAAAACACTCCATTCATTTTTTTCTTGAGATGTTCTTTGCGTGTATCAATCAATTGATACATGGGCAATGCTACTTTTTTATATCGTTCATCCAGACAGACCAGAGAGTACTTTCCGTGCTGGGCGTGGTAGTAGGATTCTATTGATGGAGTTGCTGAGCCTAGCAGCGTTTTGGAATGATGCAGCCTTGCCAGCACTAAAGCTACGTCCCGTGCATGATACCGTGGCGCTGGATCAAATTGTTTATAGGAGAGTTCATGTTCCTCATCAACAATTATTAGTCCCAGATTATCAAAAGGTAAAAAGATTGCAGAACGTACTCCAACAATAAAGGAGTATTTTCCCTCTAATATGCCTCGCCAAACTTCAACTCTTTCATTGTCTGAAAACCGGCTGTGATAGATGCCCATGGAGTTTCCAAAAATCTTTTGCAACCTCCGGACGATTTGAGTAGTTAAGGCAATTTCTGGTAATAGATAAAGCACTTGGGATCCACTTTTTAAAACCTTATTTATCAGGTCGATGTATATTTCAGTCTTTCCACTACCGGTGATCCCATGGAATAACACGGTTTGTTTCACCTCGAAACTGTCAAGAATTGCATCCCTGGCCTGACATTGCGGGCCTGTAAGTACAATTTCATGGTCATCAACAATTTGAGAGTCCAGGGCCGGAAAACGACTTACCACTACTTCAAATTCTTCCAGAACACCATTTTTTATAAGTGTTTTAACACTGGAAATGGAGATTTCCCCTGATAACAGCTTGGTTTTACTAAGCCCATGCTGATTATGGTCTTTGTCTTTGTGTACAGGAATTTGTTGCAAATACTTTAAAAGCACCTCTGTTTGCTTGGGCTTTTTATGAAGTTGTTCAAATTGGGCTTCCAACGCCTTTGGGGAGGTGTATGAATCGGTTAAGCGAATGCGCCGCTCTTTTTTAGGTTGATATTTTTCCTTTACTTCTTCAAAGAGGATTATGGCATTTTTTGCCAGCAATGACTTTATTATTTTGTGCACATTCTTGGTCCCAAGTATATCGGCAATACCAGAATAATCAAGGGTGCCATCTTTTTGAAGTAGCTGCATCAGCGCCAATTCCTGATCGTCCAAAGGATAGGGGTTAAATTCCCGGTCGTATTCCGGATGGATCTGTATTCTTGATTGACTGCTGAGTTTTAGTCCACTGGGTAAGGCAACCTGTAAAACCTGACCTTCTGCACACATGTAATAGGAAGCCATCCATTCAAACAAGGATAACTGCAAAGGGTTTATTACAGGTTGCTGATCGAGAATATCCAGAAGATATTTAGCCTCACGGACCTTTGGGGGATTTTGGTGCACTTCCGCTACTATCCCGGTTAGTATCTTTTTAGGTCCAAATTGTACGATTACCCTTTGGCCTATTTGGATGAGGTCATTCCATTGGTGGGGGACCCTGTAGGTGTAATGTTGTGGTACCGGTACCGGTAATAAAATATCTACGAAAAGAGTGATTCTTTCCTGGTAGCTGGTACTATTTTGGAGCAATTGACTCAATGGCTTAATAGGTAAGTTGTTGTATGGCTACCTCCGGATCGGATGTTGGTAGTTGGCAGGTTTGATTGTAACATACATAAATTTTAGTGTCGTTCGGAACAATCCTGTTTTTGAGCAGAGATAGAGTACTCTCTTTGGTCGAGCCTATCATAATTTTATGTGGATGGAAGTGGGCGGCTAATTTTTTACGATGGGCTTCTGCCTGCTCACCACCAATCACAACTTCTGCTGTGGCAAAATTAGAAAAGCTGTAGGCAGTAGCCCAGTTGCTCATATACGCGGGATCTGGCGGAATTAGCGAACTTACCCTGTCGATCATCTTATGGTGAATATCCAGGTAAGATTTACGGTCAAGTATGGATCCCATGATTAGTAAGTTGCTTGCCATTACGGAGTTGGAAGAGGGGATTACATTGTCAAATAGCTCTTTCTTTCGAGCGATCAGGGAATGACTTTTTTTATCGGTATAGTAGAATAATGAATCCTGTTGGTCATAAAAGTTGTCAATGACAAAAGACATAAGGTTCTGGGCACTATATAACCACTTTTCATCAAACGTCACCTGATATAAACCCAGGTAACCAGATATGACCGAAGCATAATCTTCCAAAAAAGCTGGCACCATCTCCTTCTTTTTCTGGTAAGTTCTATATAACTGATTATCTACCCTCATCGACTGTTCCAGGAACCCAGCGCATTTTAAAGCAAATGTCAGAAATTTTTTTTCCGAGAATACGGCATACGCATCGGTCAGGGCTTTAATCATTAGGCCATTCCAGCCACAAATAATTTTGTTATCCAAGCCGGGCCGGATGCGCTTATGTCGTACCGCCATCAGCTTTTCCTGATACTCCGGAACTATATTTCTTAACCAAACAGGGTCCATACCCTTAGCTGTGGCGAAGGATTCCAAACTCTCTTTGCAGTATAGGATATTTTGTCCAGACTCCCAGTTTCCTTCAGGGGTTAAACCATAAAAATCCACCAGGAAGTCACCATCTTTGCCTACGGTTTCCACGAATTCGTCATAGTCCCATACATAGAACTTACCCTCTACACCTTCACTATCGGCGTCCAACGCTGAATAAAAAGCCCCTTCCTGGCTCCGCATCTCACGGTTTAAGAATTCAATGGTCTGATACACTACAGTTCGATATTTTTCTGAACCAGACAGTGAATAACCAAGCGCAAACAGGCTAACCAATTGGGCGTTGTCATACAACATTTTTTCAAAATGAGGAGCAAACCACTTTTCGTCCACAGAATATCGGGCGAACCCACCACCTATTTGATCGTATAAGCCGCCGTGGGCCATTTTGTCCAAGGTTAGGTACAGATGGTTTATTAGCTCTGGTTCTGGGTATCGGGCACAGTAGTGCAATAGAAAGTTCCAGATCACAGGCATGGGAAACTTAGGCGCTTTGGCCATACCGCCGTTGATTTTGTCGAAATGCTCTGTTAAATTTTTTATAGCATCGTGGAGTATCCCTTTTTTCTTATTTTTCCTGTTTAGCCCATATTTTTCAACCGCCCCGATATTGAGCGTCTCTTTGAATTTTGCCGCTGATTCCTCCAGGGCCTGCCTGTTTTGCCTGAACGCACGGGCAATGTTTTCCAGTAGCTGGACCCATTGCGTTGGTGGAAAATAAGTGCCTCCATAGAACGGTTTTTGATCAGGCATAAGAAATACATTTAGAGGCCATCCACCAGGAATGCCCATGGCCTGGACGGCCTCCATATATATTTGATCTATATCCGGGCGCTCCTCACGGTCCAACTTTATACATACGAAGTGCTTATTCATAATGTCTGCAATGTCTTCGATTTCAAAGGACTCGTGCTCCATCACATGGCACCAGTGGCACGCACTATATCCAATGCTTAACAAGATAGGCAGATCGTCTTTTAGGGCTTTATCCAGCGCTTCTTTACCCCAGGGATACCAGTCCACCGGGTTATGAGCGTGCTGAAGGAGGTAAGGGCTGGTTTCCAGGATTAACCGGTTGCTATCACTGGTCATTACAGGTTTTTCTTTAGCATTGCAATCTCCTTTGTAACATCTAAATTAGCTGGTAACGGGTGTGCGAAACATAATTTCTAAGTTAGTAAAGTGCCTATAATAAAAAAACCCTGACGGGAACGTCAGGGAAGTTAAAATACAAGTCGTAGGATATCCTACGACTTGTATTTTGGTTAGCTAGTTACCGCCAGCTAGGCTTGGACAACCTTAAATGATACTTCATATTGCACTTCTCGATGAAGATCAATGACCGCTTGGTAATCTCCCAAAGTTTTAACAGGAGTTTTGAAAGTGATTTTCTTCCTGTCCACTTCAATCCCTTTGATTTTTAATGCTTCAGAAATTTGCAAAGCCGTGACAGCACCGAAAATCTTTCCATTCTCACCTGCTTTTGAAGATATTTCCAAAGCAACTTCACCTATTGACTGTGCCAGGGCTTCAGCATCTTGTTTGATCTTGGCAGCTTTGTGAGATGCTTGTTTCACGTTCTCTGAGATTCTCTTCTTATTTGACTCACTGGCAACCAAAGCCAGTCCTTTAGGAATCAAATAATTCCTGCCATACCCTCCTTTTACGGTGACCTGGTCGTTCTTATAACCCAGCCCTTTTATATCTTCTTTTAATATAACTTCCATTCTTTCAAAAATTATAAACCAGGATTATTTTAAAGAATCGGCTACATAGGGTAACAAAGCCAGATGTCTGGCTCTTTTTACCGCCTGACTTACCTTTTTCTGAAACTTGAGGCTGGTACCTGTAAGACGACGGGGAAGGATCTTCCCCTGATCGTTGACGAATTTCAATAGAAAGTTTGCATCCTTATAGTCAATGTACTTGATGCCATTCTTTTTGAATCGGCAATACTTCTTTCTGTTGTCTACCCGGTTAACCGGTTCGTTTATTAATGTCATGATGCTACTACTTCTTTTTTCTTTTTGAATGCTCCTTTTCTTCTTTTCTCGTTGTATCCCAGTGCGTGCTTGTCCAGGGATACCGTTAAAAAGCGCATAACCTTTTCATCACGCCGGCAAGCTAACTCAAAAGCTTCCACTGCTTTTGGTTCTGAGTTGAACTCAAATAAATGGTAATAACCGGTGGTTTTATGCTGAATAGGATATGCTAATTTTTTCAGCCCCCAATTTTCCTCATTGATCATATCAGATTGATTATCAATAAGGACCTTTTTCAATTGATCGACTGTATCCTTCATCTGAGTTTCAGACAAAACGGGAGTTAAAATGAATACAACCTCGTAACTCTTCTTCATATTTAAGATTACTGTTTGAAATACTAAATCCTGTAATGGCCTGCAAAATTAGCCATAAAAATAGTATCTGCAAAATATTTGTTTAATTATGAAGGGGAAGAGTTTGGAGTTACTTTACTGTAAAAGATTTTCTACCTATAAGGTCTTCATCATCATAAATTTCAACGATGTGATCACCGGTTATGTAATCACTGCCTTTGTCGTATAGAAAGGTTATTTGTTGCATGGTGTTGTCAAAGAGGATTTCCTGAACAGCGGTATAAAATTCCTCTCTATCTTTTATCATAAATGTGCCCGATCCATGTGCTACATCAAATAGTACATTTCCTTCAGGTTCAATAATTCGAATCCTGATATCTTTCCCCTCTATAGGGGCCACGCTATTGTCTGCCAGGTTGAAGCCAATTTTGAGATTCTCAATATGGCGGTTCTTAAACTCGCCTTCCTTCTCCCGGCCTCTCTTGTTTACGGCACTTATCTTAATATTCTCTGCCTTCAGGGTGCTGGCAAGAGCTACCTTTTCACCTAATTTCTCAGAGGTTTCAGCTAACTCCTGAATGGAGTCGCTAAGTATATTTTGAGTAACTTTAAGATCAGTATTTTCGGAAAGCAACTCTACGTTAACAGCCTTTAAACGCTGTATTTCCTCATCTTTTCGTTTTAATAAAGTTTCGTAACCTTCTACCTTATCTCTAATCTTATAAAGTCTGGCCCAACCCACATCGGATGATTCCTGTAATTTGACCCTTTCAGCCTCCAATTCTTCCTTGGCTAATCGTAATTCTTCTACGTCACCACCCAGCTTACTAATTTCTTCTATTTTAAGTTGTAATTCGTTGCTAATGGATTCCAGTTTGTTAAAGGTCTCCTCTAACTCCATTTCACGGTTAGCCACTTCGGTCTTAAGCTCATTTTTTTTCTGAGTGTCCAGGTACCACTTTACACCCTGTATGATTACCAGGATGGCCAAAAAAGCAATGATCAATCCTAGCTTGTTATTTTTCTTCTTTTCAATCTCGTTTATCTGTTGCGTCATACTTAGAAGTCCATTTTGACAGGTAAAATTAAGATATTATTAAATTTATTCAACTTAAATCAATGATTTCGCAATCAAAAGCATACCAATTAACCTTGATTAGTCCTTTACCACACCAGTACATGATGGGATTTGCTCAAGCTTTTATCAAAGAAGACCACCCCCACTTGAAATAAATCTACGGTCAAACTCACGTCATTATACTGTAAAACCTGTTGCCAGGCATGCTCCATCTCTTCAGACCAATGTATGTCATCCATTACCAGAATGCTTTTTGAGTGTATTTTTGGTAAGCACTGAGTAAAATATTTTAGTGTAGTATGGTATCGGTGATTTGCATCGATAAACAGTAAATCGATTCTTTCAAGGCTGGACAAAACATTACCCAGGGTTTTATCCAGAGTACCTGTAACTAGCTGGATGTGTTCAACTCCCAACTCCTTAAAATTGCATTTGGCCTTTTCGCTGGTCTCAGGACATCCTTCAAAGGTAATAATTTTGGATTGGGGAGCTGCAGCGGCCAGATGCAGGGTACCCAGGCCCAGACTTGTCCCCAATTCGACAATGACCATTGGTTTGTACCTGTTGGCAATATTATATAATAACCGGGATACTTTTAGATGATTGGACTTTCTTACTAAATCACCGACAGTTCTTTGTTGAGGTTTGTTATTACCTGTCCCAAAATCAGTCACTGTTAATGTGGTTTGCTCATTCAGAAGGTTTCGGCGTAGTTCTTGGATGGCATGGAGTTTTTGACTCTCGGGTTTATTCTTAATCACCCGCGTATAAAAATCGTAAATGAATGGAGCTTGCAGAGAATGTTGGTCAACCGCATTCAACCAATGAATAAGAAACCGTTTAGCTAAGGCAATACTGCCAGATAACAAGATCTAGTTAAGTTTATGAGGGAAAATCATTATAAATTCAGGTATACTTACATGGAATCTGGTGCCGTCAATTATCTTTTTCATTTCATAGCTCCCATACATTTTCCCAATGCCTGATTTTAGGTTGCAGCCCGAAATATACTGGTGCCGTTCTCCAGGTTCAATAATGGGTTGTTGACCAACTACTCCTTCACCTTCCACGGTTCGTACCGAGGTATTGGCATCATGAATATACCACTTTCTTCTAAGCAGCTGAATGGTATGGGCGCTGCCGTTTTCAATGGTAATCTGGTAAGTAAATACATAGTGGTATTGGCTTGGGCTGGAGTATTCAGGTTGGTATTCTGTCTCCACTGTAATCTTGACTCCCTTAGTGATTGCTGTTACCACGATTCTTAATAATAGCAGGTAGATAATTAATAAAGATAACTAAAGTTTTAAATGCATTGCTTATTGAAAAGTAAATTTTATTTTATCCCCAAATCACACAATATGGAGGTTAGAATTGAAACCAGTTGGAAAGAAGTACTTCAGAAAGAATTCGAGAAACCTTATTTTAACAAATTGGCTAATTTTGTCCGTCAGGAGTACCAGACACACAGGGTTTTCCCACCTGCAAAGCAAGTTTTCAATGCGTTTGACCGTTGTCCAATTTCACAGGTTAAGGTGGTTATTTTGGGCCAAGACCCTTATCATGGTCCGGGGCAGGCACACGGTTTGTGCTTCTCCGTAAATGATGGAATTATCAAGCCGCCGTCCTTACAAAATATTTTCAAAGAGCTTAAATCGGATCTGGGCATATCCCCTCCGTCTAGTGGTAATTTGCAAAAATGGGCTGATCAGGGGGTGTTATTATTGAACGCAGCTCTAACGGTACGTGCTTACCAGGCAGGATCTCATCAGGGCAAAGGATGGGAGAATTTCACAGATCGGATAGTGAGTATTTTAGTCAATGATAAATCGAATCTGGTTTTTATACTTTGGGGAAGTTATGCTCAAAAGAAAGGCCTTGTCATCGATCGCCACCGTCATTTAGTGCTAAAATCAGCACACCCATCACCCTTGTCTGCTCATCGCGGGTTTTTTGATAATGGTCATTTTAGTAAAGCCAACAGATATCTGCAGGACCATGGAATTCAGCCAATCCGATGGTGATTATTTGATGATCATAAATAACCTGTTCCAGCGAATTTTTTTAAACCAAGATTCATTGCTGTCAATCGACATCCATATAAACAATGGTTTGCCCATGATATGATCTTCGGGTACAAATCCCCAAAATCTGGAGTCAATGGAATTGTGCCGGTTATCGCCCATCATAAAATAGTAATCCTGTTTGAAAGTATACTCATTCACCTGGAGTCCATCGATGGTAAGCGTTTGATCCTCTATAGTTACGTTTTCCATACCCTCATACTTCTGGATAAAGAATCCGTATTTCAGCAAGTTTTCAGCGTTTATTTCTATAGTTAAGCCTTTGGCTGGTATCATCAATGGCCCGTAGTTGTCCTCGTTCCAAGACAGTTTGTTGCCATCGGGAAAAACATTCACCTGACCTTCGCCGGGTTTCCAGGTTTTCAGAGTGCCTGTGAGCGGGTTTACACTTATTTTTTCCACAGTAATGTTCGGGATTCTTGATAGTTTCTCGATGTCTTCAGCCATAGCTCCTTTGACATAATATGTATTAACTCCCCAATTCTCAACATCCCAAATACCGCTTCGCATAAATACCCTTCGATTAATAGGCACAGGACTGGTTACTTTGTAGCTAAGTTGCATTTTTGGTGGGCTGAGTGCGGTTTCTCCATTTATAAACAACTGTGTATCTTTTATTTCCAGCACATCCCCGGGTATGGCCACACATCTTTTCACATAATATGTTTTAAGATCCACTGGACGATCTTCCTCTCCTGGAATATTGGGATTTCCAGGATAGTTAAATACTACAGGTTCATTGCGTTTTACATCCCGAAACCCTGGCAGACGGAAGGAGGGAAGTTGTATCCAATCCAAATAGGAGGAAATATTAAACAACGGAATTTTTTGATGCGTCAAGGGGACCTGTAATGGAGTAACCGGTGTTCTGGGGCCATAGTGAATCTTACTTACAAAAAGGTAGTCTCCAACTAATAACGATCCCTCCATCGAGGGAGTTGGTATGGTGAAAGCGCTGAGTAATCCCCACTTTAGTATAGTTGCAACGATTATTGCAAATTTGAGAGCGTCCACCCACTCTTTGGTTTTGCTGGGTGGTTTGCGGTCTTTTTTCTTTTTCTTAGTTTTCCTAAAGATCCTGTTAAATGCCATTTGCTTCATAAAATTCTGTGTGGTTAAACCGGGTTAAAGATCCAAAAAATCATCCATTGATAAAATACCTTTACGGTTTTGTATCCATTCTGTTACCAAAACAGCTCCTAGTGCAAATCCTTTACGACTTAGGGCTTTGTGTTGAAGGGTTATTTCATCATATCCCGAAAAATACTTGACGGTATGGGTACCTGGCACCTTTCCTTGTCGCAGTGCATTAATTGATAACTTACCAGGCTGAGGTGTTTCGTCCAGGGTCCATTGGTCTATTCGGTCCATTTCTTCAATAATTCCTTCTGCAAGGGTAATTGCAGTACCACTTGGCGCGTCTTTCTTTTCAGTGTGATGTATCTCTTCCATAGTCACTTGAAAATCCGGATATAGGTTCATTACTCTCGCTAGAAAACTATTTAACTTAAAGGTAATATTTACCCCTAAACTAAAATTGGAGGCATAAAAATAAGTGCCGTTTTTTTCCTCACAATAAAGGTCAAGTTCATTCTTTCGTTGCAACCATCCGGTAGTACCAGACACCACTGGAATTCCTAGGTTGATGCATTGTTTTATGTTTTCATAAGCTTGTCCGGGGGTGGTAAATTCTACGGCAACATCAACCTGGTCCGGCCTCCAGTCATTTAGCGCGTTTTGGTTATGCAAATCAATCTTATCAAATATTTGATGACCTCTTTCTTCTGCGATGGCGGCAATTTCCCTGCCCATTTTACCATATCCAATAATGCCGATTATCATAACTCAAAATTTAAACGAAAGAGCGAGGCCACTATTCAAAATTCCAAAATCCTGCCGCAGACTGGGAGTCAACTTTATTGAAGCCATTTTCTCTTTGGGAAAATTCTTAAGATGTGCATCCACATACGCATCGACAATTACTATGAAATACGCCAGCATGGAACCGATAATAAGGAAGTCACGGTCCCTTCGGAAGCGAGCTGTTTCTCTCTCCAGTGTACTTTCAGGAAAACTATGCAAAGGGTTCTCTGGGTCTATATTTCCTGTCCTCACTGCAAATAAGGCCTCTCTGGTATCATTATAACGTACATCATTCCAATGAATACCATACCCCAAAGCGGCGGCGGCGCCATATACAAAAGGCAATTTCCAGTACTTATTATTATAGATCTGCCCTGACCCTGGGAATGCTGCCGACAATAATGCTGCCCTCGAAGGATCCTTACTATCTGCTCCTGCTCCAACCAGAAGCAGTTCGTTTGGTTTGGGCGCCAAAGTATCCGGGGACTGCCCAAGACCCTCTATCATCGCAGTCATGGTCAAAGCTAATATAAGGGTGAATGATCTTGCTAGCACGGACTAAAAGTCTAGTATTTCCAGTATACGATTCAAATCATCTGTGGATACAAATGGAATACGGATTTCACCTTGACTTTTTTCATCAGCAGTTATCCGAATTCTGGACCCGAAGTGAGAGCTTAGTTTCTGCTGCAAATGACGAAGGGCAATTTCATTGGAAGTGTTGGGACTGGTCTTTGGACTTTTATCAAGGTGGCCACTGACGATTGCTCTTACCAGAGCTTCAACTTTTCTTACGCTAAGATCTCCTTTAACGATTTGGCGGAATAGATTGAGTTGAGTATCAATATTTTCTACATTGATCAATGCTCTTGCATGACCCATGGATATCCTTTTGTCCCTGATTCCTATCTGTATGTCTGGGGGCAATTTCAACAGCCGCAGGTAGTTGTTGACTGTGGATCGATTCTTACCTATGCGATCGCCAAGTTGTTCTTGTTTAAGATTACACTCTGTTAATAAACGTTGGTAGCTCATAGCGATTTCAATGGCATTCAGATCTTCACGCTGGATATTTTCAATAAGCGACATTTCCAGCATTTCCTGATCATTAGCGGTCCTGACATATGCAGGAATAGTTTTTCTCCCGGCAATTTCTGAAGCTTGCAATCGACGTTCTCCCGCAATGAGCTGGTAGTTACCTTCTCTTAGTCTACGTACGGTAACTGGTTGAATAATTCCCTGTACTTTAATGGAATTCGCCAGCTCTTGCAGCAGTTCCTTGTTAAAATCGGTACGGGGTTGAAAAGGATTCACCTCGATCTGATTCAACGGAATTTCCATCATATTACCGGCTACAACAGGACGGGCCAATGTTTCAAAGACCAACGAATCATCCAGAAGTGCTCCCAGGCCCCTCCCCAAGGCGTTTCTTTTCTTTGGTTTTTTATCAGCCATATTCAGTTTTTAGCCAGATTGTTCTTTTCAATTATCTCCCGCGCGAGATTCAGGTAACTGATGGCCCCTTTACTTTTGGCGTCATGAGCGATTGCAGGAATTCCAAATCCTGGCGCTTCAGTGAGTTTAATGTTTCTGGGAATAATTGTTTTGAAGACAATTTGTTTGAAATGGGTATTTACCTCGTCAACTACCTGGTTGGACAATCGCAATCTAACATCATACATGGTGAGTAATATTCCTTCGATATCCAAGTTCGTATTTAACCGTGATTGAATGATCTTAACGGTATTCAATAATTTACCTAGCCCTTCCAATGCAAAATATTCGCATTGTACCGGTATTAGTACAGAATCGGCTGCCGTCAGTGCATTTACAGTGATAAGACCCAAGGACGGGGAGCAGTCAATGATCACAAAATCATAGTCATCTACAACCGCTGCCAGCGCCTCTTTCATTTTTTCTTCACGGTTTTCCAGATCGACCAATTCTAACTCTGCTCCAACCAGATCAATTCGGGATGGAACTAACGACAAATATTCAATTTCAGTGTCAACGATCGCATCTTTAACATCGATTCCGTTTACCATACATTCATAAACGCTATTAGAAACTGTTCTGGGGTCCACTCCTATACCGGACGTGGTATTTGCCTGAGGGTCTGCATCTACTACCAGTGTCTTATATTCCAGGGCAGCAAGGCTAGCGGCCAGATTCATCGCTGTAGTAGTCTTACCCACACCACCTTTTTGATTGGCAATGGCAATTATTTTACCCATTGGGAATTTTGCAATTTTGTAGAACTTCCAATTTGCATCAAAATTAACTCTTTTCCTTGATAATTGGCCAAATTTTTCGCCGCTTAATGGTCGATTTCGATAGGGTGAAAAGTGCTATGAAAGGGCCCTCCAGCAGCTATTTTTTATTTTTCTTTGATTCCTCTGAAACCTTCATTGCTTCTTGCAGCCGTTGCTGGAATTTGGACTTCTTTTTGTCTTTATTACGCACTTTATTTTCCTCCATTATTCGAAGTATTTTATCTTCATCGATGAAATACTTTTTAATAAGCTCTTGCTGCCCAAAATTTAAAATGTTAAGAACTAAATAGTAGAATGTCAGTCCGCATGCAAAACTATTGAAGAAAAATATCATCATGATGGGCATCATATATTGCATGGATTTCATGGGACCTTGCATGGTTTGCATTTGTTGATTTTGCAACACGGCGAGAATGGTAGAAGCGGCCATCAGCAGTGTAAATAGACTGACATGAGCCCCATAAAACGGAATTTCGAAAGGAAGGTTAAAAATAGAATCGTAGCTGCTGAGGTCATCTGCCCATAAAAATGAAGCTTGCCGCAGTTCGATAGAATTCGGGAAAAAATTGAACATGGCCAATAATATGGGCATTTGTAATAACATAGGAATACATCCACTTAGTGGATTTACCCCCACTTTTCCGTAAAGCTCCATTTGCGCTGCCTGGGCTTTTTGCTGGTCATCCCCGAATTTTTTCTTTATTTCATCCAATTGAGGCTTTAACACTTTCATTTTTGCCATACTGAGGTATGACTTATAGGAGACAGGAGAAAGGATCAGCTTAATGAAAAAAGCCAGGATAATAATGATAATACCATAACTTGCTATGTAAGCCTCTAAAAAGTTAAATACAGGGATAATCAACCATTTGTTAAGCCAGGCAAAAGGAGTCCATCCTAAATAGACATTCTTGGAGAAACCCTCAGTAACCTTCTTCATCACCTGATAGTTATTGGGTCCGAAGAAATAAGTGAATCCATCATTTACCAGGCTTTCCTGGGTGATATTCAGAACCATCTCAAGGTCCTTTACCACCGTCGTGTCTTCTTCAGATACTACCTGCGTGGTTACCATGCCACCCTGGAACGGAGTATTGCTGATTATTCCAGCAGTAAAGAATTTCTGCTTCATGGTAATCCAATATATCAGCTGAGTCACCACTTCCTGTTCCAGGTCGTTACTGCCATAGCCCAGATCATTAAACGTACCATCGGTTAAGTAATAATTTACCGATGAATTACGGCGGGATTCATCTAAACTTCGTTCCAGCCTCTTTAATCGATCTTTCCATCTAAACCGTGCCAGTGCTGTTGGATCGGTGGATCCCAGGCTGGTTAGATCAATCCTGTATTGCAATTCATGCCCCTGACCCAGCGTATAGTATTGATGTATCTCCTTACCATCTCCCAGGTCAATAGTAAATTTTAGTTCTGTAGAGTCACCTTGTACAGTAATTTCATGCTCCTGGAAGTAAAGATCCATAAGGTCCACCTCCTGACCTCCCAAGTTTACCAGCAATGACATGGTTGCACTACTTTCATCAAAAAGCACCAATGGCTTTTTATCGAAGGTCTGATATTGCTTCAACATCACCTTGCTCACTGCGCCGCCTTTGGAAGAAAAGGTTACTTCGATTTCTTCATTTTCTAAAACCACTGTTTCAGATTGACCTGTCATTACTTCTGCCAGGTCACCGTATTGTTCTCTTTGACGGATTTTTTGGATCCTGTCCTCTGAAATATTATCAGCCGGTCTGACGGTAGTTGGTACGTCGCTTAGAGGAGAATTTTGTTGTTCTGTGATTTGCGGAGCAGCGGTCTGAGGAGGAGGCTGTAAATCCTGTGTAAAATAAAAATATCCCAGTAATAATAGTGATATCAAGATTAATCCTGTGACTTGATTTTTATCCATATCGGACGACTGATTTTGTGGCGTTTTTTCCTTTGCGCTCTAAAGCAGCCTTGACAAATTTAACAAAAAGCTTATGTGGGTTTAATACCGTACTTTTCATTTCGGGGTGAAATTGAGTGCCAATAAACCAGGGGTGTTTGCTAAGTTCGATAGTTTCTACCAGGTTGGTCTCAGGGTTTATGCCTGACATAACCATTCCGGCTTTCTCAAACCGGGCCA
>SMVA01099865.1_pt1 | contig 17229 bp, 14 predicted proteins | sample 2456451 | NCBI WGS metagenome assembly SMVA01 (sample SAMN11095933, study PRJNA526329) | marine sediment metagenome | biome: Marine sediment; feature: Surficial sediment; material: Deep marine sediment; isolation source: Hadal surficial sediment | place: Pacific Ocean | collected 2014-05 | depth...
CGATCACCTCGAGTCCCTTGTTCATGAGCGAGGCCGAGTCGATGCTGATCTTGGGCCCCATGTCCCAGTTGGGATGGTTGAGCGCCTCTTCCACCGTGGCCTTGGCGATGCGTGCATCGTCCCAGGTCCTGAAAGGTCCTCCTGAGGCCGTCAGGATGATGCGCTCCACGTCCTCGGCACGCTGTCCGGCCAGCGCCTGGAAGATCGCGCTGTGCTCGCTGTCCACCGGCAGGAGCTGGACCGCGTGGGCCTTCACCTCGCGCAAGACCAGGGCGCCCGCCATCACCATCACTTCCTTGTTGGCGAGCGCGATGTCGCGGCCCGCGCGGATGGCGGCCAACGTCGGCGCAAGACCGACGGCTCCTACCAGCCCCGAGACGACCATCTCGGCAGGATGGGTTGCCACGGCGTCGAGCCCATGGGCGCCGGTAACAATCTCGACGTCGGCGTCGCCGAGTCGGGTGCGCAGCTCGGCGGCAGCTTCGTCGTCCGCCACGGACACCAGCCCAGGCCGGAAGCGCTGCACCTGCTCGGCCAGCTTCTCGACGTTGCGACCCGCCGCCATCGCCGTCACTTCGTAGCGGTCGGCAAACTCGGAGACCACGTCGAGCGTCTGCTCTCCGATACTCCCGGTGCTCCCGAGGAGGACCAGGCGTTTGCGCCCCGCGCTCACGCGCGCGCTCACGGGCCCACCCACCGGGTCAGCTCCGCACCTGGGCGCTGGTGCGCCCGTAGCGACGCTCCCGGCCCTCGTAATCGCGGAGCGCTTCCACCAGGTGATTCTTGCGGAAGTCCGGCCAACGCACATCGGTCACGAAGATCTCCGTGTAAGCGATCTGCCACAGCAGGAAGTTCGACACCCGGGATTCGCCACCGGTCCGAATCAAGAGATCCGGATCCGGGATCTCCGGGTCGTAGAGATATTCCGCGAAGGTCTTCTCATCGAGCGCCTCCGGGTCGATCTTGCCGTTCTCAGCGTCGCGCAGGAGCTGGCGCACTGCATCGACAATCTCCTGCCGACCGCCGTAGGAGAGGGCAAAGACGAGATGCATCTCGCGATTCTCGCGCGTCTTCTCTTCGGCGTTCTCGAGCTTCTCGAGCACGCTCTTCGGCAGACGATCGCGACGCCCGATCGAACGCACGCGGATCCCGTTGCGCATCACCTCGTCGAGCTCGGATTCCATGTAGTGCTCGAGCAACCGCATCAACTCGCCGACTTCATCTTCGGGTCGGTTCCAATTCTCGAGGGAGAAAGCGTACAACGTCACGAACTCGATGCCGAGCTCGTGGGCCGCCCGGATCACCGCGCGCACGGCCTCCAGGCCTTGCCGGTGCCCCTCGATGCGGGAAAGACCGCGGTCCTGGGCCCATCGGCCGTTGCCGTCCATGATGATGGCAACGTGGCGCGGAATGGCGTCGGGCTGGAGCCTGCGTTCCTGCATCGTCAAACCTGGAGGATCTCCTCCTCCTTGGCATTCGTCATCTCGCCGATCTTCTTGACGAAATCGTCGGTGAGGGCCTGGATCTTTTTTTCCGCGTGGCGGCGATCGTCTTGGGGCACCGCCCCCTCGGACTCCAAATCCTTGAGCATCGACAGTGCGTCGCGCCGCGCCTCCCGAATCCCCACCTTGTGATCCTCGGCCTGTCGGTGCACGTGCTTGACGAGGTCCTTACGTCGCTCCTCGGTGAGTGGCGGAATTGGAATTCGGACGACCGTTCCGTCGTTGGCCGGTGTGAGGCCCAGGTCGGACGCCTGGATCGCCTTCTCCACTGCCTGGAGCATGCTCTTGTCATACGGTGAGATCACGATGAGCCGCGGATCCGGGGTCGTCAGGTTGGCGAGCTGGTTGAGCGGAGTCGGCGTTCCGTAGTAGTCGACCTGTATGCCGTCCACGATCGCCGTACTGGCGCGTCCGGTCCGCACCTTCTGGAGTTCAGCCCGGAAGCTTCGCACCGCCTTGTCCATGCTCTCCTTGGCTTCATCGCTAACCAGCGCAACGTCTTCCTGCGCCATGCTTCCACTACTCCCCGACCCGGGTGCCGATGCTTTCGCCGCTCGCCACCTTCTGGATGTTTCCGGGTACCCCGCTGTCGAACACCACGATCGGCAACGCGTTGTCTCGACACAGCGCCAACGCCGTCTGGTCCATCACCCGCAGGTTCTTCTGAATGGCTTCGTCGAAGCTGAGGCTGTCGTATCGCTTCGCCTTGGGGTTCTCCCGGGGATCGTCGTCGTAGACACCGTCGATGCCCAGCTTGGCCATCAGGATGATCTCGCAATCGAGCTCGGCGGCCCGCAGTGCAGCGGCCGTGTCCGTCGAGAAGTACGGGTTGCCCGTACCTGCCGCGAAGACCACCACGCGGCCCTTCTCCAGATGCCGCTCGGCACGCCGCCGGATGTAGGGCTCGGCCACCGAATGGATCTCGATGGCCGACAGTACCCGGGTCGCCATTCCCTCTTTCTCAAGGGCATCCTGCAGAGCCAGGGCGTTGATCACACTGGCCAGCATGCCCATGTAATCGGCGCTGGTCCGGTCGAGGCCCTGGGCCGCAGCATCGATCCCACGGATCACGTTGCCGCCGCCGATCACCACGCAAACCTGGGTTCCGAGCTCGTGAACCTCACGCAGCTCGCGAGCAACGCTGGCGATGACGCTGGGACTGATGCCAAAACCGCCCTCCCCGGCCAGCCTCTCTCCCGAGAGCTTGATCAGTAGCCTGCGGTAGGCCGCCTTCACGCTTCGCTCGCCTCTCCGAGCTTGAAGCGGTGGAAGCCCACGACCTGGACGTCGCCCGCCTGCTCGAGAAGGTCGCCCACTGTCTTGTCGGGATCCTTCACGAACGCCTGCTTCATCAGGCACACCTGCGACAGGAACTTGTTGAGCTTCCCTTCGACAATCTTGTCGATCACCTTCTCTGGCTTGTTCTCCTGGATGGCCTGATTCCGGTAGATCTTTCGCTCGGACTCGAGCAGGTCGGCCGATACACCGTCGCGGTCTATCGCCACGGGCGAGGGATCGGCCGCCGCCACATGCATGGCCACGTCCTTGGCGAGACTATCGAGCCCGCTAGCACCCCCGAGCGCCACGATCACCCCCACCCTGCCGCCGGTATGTACGTAGCCGCCGGCCGTGCCGTCGGCCGCGACGACACGCGCGACGCGCTTGAGCTGAATGTTCTCTCCGAGCTTCGCGATGGCAGCCGTGATGCGCTCGGTCACCTTCTCGCCACCGACCTGGGCCTCGAGAAGCTTCTCGGGACTCTCCAGGGTCGCGTCGGCAGCCACGGCGGCTGCCAGCGAGTTCACGAGCGCAAGGAAAACGTCGGTGCGTGCCACGAAATCGGTCTCGCAACCGACCTCGACCATCCCCGCGGTTCCAGCTTCGATTGCGATGCTGACCAGGCCCTCGCTGGTCGCACGCCCCTGCCGCTTGCCCGCCTTGGCCAGCCCCTTCTCGCGCAGCAGCTCGACTGCCTTCGTGACATCGCCGCCCGACTCCGAGAGCACCCTCTTGCAGTCCATCATGCCCGCGCCGGTCTGGTCACGAAGTGCCTTGACCGCCGCTGCCGTGATCTGGGCCACCGTCCTTCTCTCCTACGACTTGTCTTCGGGCGTTTCGCCCGCAGGCGTCTCGCCCGCTGCAGCCTCTGCGGCCGGAGCCGCTGTCGGTTCCGGTGCCGCCGCAGGTGCTGCGACAGCTGCCGGTGCCTGGGCGGACAGATCCTTTTCATCGCGCCTACCCCCGAAAGAGGCCGGGGCACGCCCGGACGGCTGGCTGATCTCGACCACGACCCGACCGGTGGAGGTGGGCGACTTCTCGGCCGCCACCACCTTGGCCCTCTCGGCCTCGATCACCTGCGCCTTCACGCGTTCCTGGTGGATGGCATCGCCCTCGATGCAGGCGTCGGCGATACGCGAGCAGTAGAGCTGGAGAGCTCGAATCCCGTCGTCGTTTCCGGGCACCACGAAGTCGATGTCGTCCGGACTGCAGTTCGAATCGACGATGGCGACGATCGGGATTCCGAGGCGCTGGCCCTCGCTGACGGCGATGGCCTCCCGGTTGACGTCGACGATGAAGATGGCTTCGGGGAGCTTGGTCATCTCCTTGATGCCCTCGAGCGACTTCTTGTACTTCTCGACTGCGCGATTGACCCGGGACAGCTCCTTCTTCGTGTAGCTGGCCACCTTTTCTTCATCCGTCAGGAGCTCGAGCAGCTCCTTGAAGCGATCGATCGACTTCTTGACCGTCTTGAAGTTCGTGAGCATCCCGCCAAGCCAGCGGTTGTTCACGTAGTACTGACCGGCGCGCTGGGCCTCGAGCATGATCGGGTCCTGCGCCTGCCGCTTCGTGCCCACGAAGAGCACCTTTCCGCCACTGGCCGTGGTCTCGCATACGAAGTCGAGCGCATCCTGGAAACGCGGCAACGTCTGGTCGAGATCGACGATGTGGACGCCGTTCCGTTCGCCGAAGATGAAGGGCTTCATCCTCGGGTTCCAGCGGCGAGTCTGATGACCGAAGTGGACGCCCGCTTCGATCAGGTCACGAATGTTCAGCTCGGATCGTTCGTGGGCGGCAGCCGTTTCGCTCGTGCCGTCCGCATCCGCCGAGGTGGGCACCTCGGACGTAGGTTCGCTCATGCGATTTCTCCTTCGCGGTTGGTCCTCCGCTCTGTGCCGTTTTCCGACAGGGCACGCCTACCCTGCCTCCCCGAAACCCGGCCTCCCCAGCCAGTCTCCTTCGGAGCCGCTACGGATGGGGGCATGGCCGAGCACCGCTCGGGCGACCCGGAACGTGTGAATTGGCAGATAGTTAGCAGACCCCCGCGCACCCGTCAGGTGGTGTATTCAGCGTTGATCCGAACGTAGTCGTAGGTCAGGTCGCAGGTCCACACGACGGACTTGCTGCGGCCAACCCCGAGATGAACCGACACCTCGACCTCGGACGCCTCGAGCTTCCGGGCGGCCCGCCGACGGGCACCGGGACCCGTCGCGGCCCCCTTTCGGAAGACGGTGACTCCCCCGAGGGCAACCTCGGTCCGGTCCAGGTTCAGTCGGATCCGGCCCGCTCCCACGGTCTGGAGGATCCGACCCCAGTTGGGATCGCGTCCGAAAATGGCCGTCTTCACCAGCATGGAGTTCGCGATGCGCCGGGCGGCGCGCTCGGCCTCGGCCGAACTGCGGGCACCGGAAACCCGGATCGTGATCAGCTTGGTTGCCCCTTCGCCGTCGCGCGCAAGGTCCCGCGCCAGGGATCTTGAGACCTCGCGTACCGCGGCTTCGAACTTGCGCAGCCCCGGGCTGCGCGGGTTTTGGATCAACGGATTTCCAGCCACACCGCTCGCCAGCAACAGGGTCGTATCGCTGGTCGACCCTTCGCCATCCACGGTCACCCGGTTGAAGCTCGCGTCGGCCGCGCGCTTCAACACCCGGCGCAGAATCGGTGCCGATACGGCCGCATCGGTCGCCAGGAACGCAAGCATGGTGCCCATGTTCGGCTCGATCATGCCCGAACCCTTGGCGATGCCAGCGACCGTGACGTTTCGCCCGCCCAGACGGAGCCGCGTCCAGGCGCACTTCGGAAACGTGTCGGTCGTCATGATCGCTCGGGCTGCCTCTTCCCAGCCCGTGGCCTCGAGCCCCGCGGCCGCGGCCCCGATCCCGCGACGCACGTTGGCCATGGGTAGCGGTTCGCCGATCACGCCCGTCGATGCGACGAAGACCTCCTCGGTCTTCACACCGAGCTTCGCAGCGGCCAGCTCCGCCATGGCCTTCGCATCGCGGCGACCACGTTCGCCCATGGCGACGTTCGAGCAGCCGCTGTTGACGACGACGGCGCGAGCTCGACCGCGGCGTGCCACCCGGCGGGACCATTCCACCGGCGCTCCCACCACCGTCGAGCGCGTAAACACACCGGCCGCCGTAGCGGGACCGTCGCTCACCAGCAGGGCCAGATCGTGAGCACCGTCCTTGATGCCGCAGGCAACGCCGGCGGCGCGAAAGCCCGGAACCTTGATCATCGCGTCAGGCGCCGTGGCACTTCTTGTACTTCTTGCCACTCCCGCATGGGCACGGAGCGTTGCGCTTCACCCTGCCGGACGGGCTGGAGCCGCCGGCCGGGTTCAGTCCGGGTCCCGGACCTTGCTGGGCGGGCGCCGCCGCACCTCCACGCGCAGGAGCCGCGAGTCGGGCGCCGGGGCGGCTGGGAACCGACTCCTCGGCCGGGTCCCTGAGCTGGACCTTGTAGACAAACTCGAGGGCCTGGCTATCGATCCGCGCATCCATCTCCTGGAAGAGCGCGAAGCCTTCCCGCTGGTACTCGAGCTTGGGGTCGCGCTGACCGTAACCACGCAGGCTCACACCCTCCCGCAAGCCATCCATGGTGTGGAGATGATCCTTCCACTGGGCGTCAAGGATCTGCAGCAGGAACTCGCGCTCGAGATCCTCGAATCGCGGGTAGCCCAGCTCGGAGTACTGGTCGGCAAACCGATCGCATTCCTTCTTCTTGTCTTCGAGCACACGCACCACCCGGTCGTGGATTTCTCGACCCAGCGCATCGCGATCCGTGGCCGGTTTGCCTTCGACCCAGAACGGTGCGTGGACGGGATCGAAGTCGACGCCGAACTGGCCCTGCAGGGCCAGCGCAAGATCCTGCATCTCCTCGGCACCGGGCTGGCCTTTCTCGGGCCAGTGTTGATCGAGGATGTCGACCACGCCGCCCTCGGTCATGTCGAGCACCTCGACATGGACGTTCTCGGCGGCCATCGCCTCGCGACGTCGGTGGTAGAACGCTTGGCGCTGCTTGTTCATGACGTCGTCGTATTCGAGCAGGTGCTTGCGGATATCGAAGTTGCGGGCTTCGACCTTCTTCTGGGCGTTCTCGATCACCTTGGTAAGGAGCTTGTTCTCGATCGCCTCACCTTCTTCGACGCCGACCCGGTCCCACCAGGCAGCGACACGCTCGGACTCGAAAATCCGCAGCAGATCGTCCTCCAGGGAGAGACAGAACTGGGTGGAGCCGGGGTCACCCTGGCGACCTGCGCGACCGCGGAGCTGGTTGTCGATCCGACGGCTCTCATGACGTTCGGTGGCGAGAATATGGAGCCCCCCGGCCCCCACGACTGCTTCCCGCTCACTCAAGCACTGGGCTTCGAACTCGGCCAGGCGCGCCGGATAGTCCGGGTGGTCCTTGTCGTGCCCGCACTTGTCTAGAGCCAGGAACTCCGGGTTCCCGCCGAGCACGATGTCGGTACCACGGCCGGCCATGTTGGTGGAAATCGTGAGCGCACCCTCGCGCCCGGCCTGGGCAACGATATCCGCCTCGCGTTCGTGCAGCTTGGCATTCAGCACGTTGTGCTTGATGCCCTGCTTCTTGAGCTTCTTCGAGAGCATCTCCGAGGTTTCGATGGAGATGGTGCCCACCAGGACCGGCTGCCCCCGGGTATGGCGTTCCTTGATGTCCTCGATGACGGCGTTGAACTTTTCCTTCTTCGTCTTGAAGACGACGTCGGGTTCATCGAGGCGAATCATCGGGCGGTTCGTAGGAATCACGATCACATCGAGGTTGTAGATGTTGGCGAACTCGGGGGCTTCGGTGTCCGCCGTACCCGTCATCCCAGCAAGCTTGCCGTACATACGGAAGAAGTTCTGGAAGGTGACGGACGCCAGGGTCTGGTTCTCGGGCCTGACCGTGATCCCTTCCTTCGCCTCGACCGCCTGATGCAGCCCGTCGGACCAGCGTCGGCCCGGCATCAGACGGCCCGTGAATTCGTCGACGATGACGATTTCCTTCTGGCCCGTCTCGCCCGGCCTCACCACGTAGTCGACGTCCACTCGTTTGAGTGTATAGGCCAGCAGCGCCTGATTGACAGCGTGAAGTACCGGAATCATCTCGGGGTCGTAGAGGTTCTCGACGCCCATCGTCTTCTCGACCTTGTGAATGCCCTTCTCGGTGAGCGTTGCGCTGTGCGACTTCTCATCGATCCAGTAGTCGCCGCTCTCCTCGACGCCTTCCTTGTAGTCGCCCTTCTCACCCGCCGTGAGACGCGGGATCACACGATTCACCACGGCATAGATCTGGGTATTCTGCTCGGATGGGCCCGAGATGATCAGCGGCGTCCGCGCTTCGTCGATCAGGATCGAGTCGACCTCGTCCACGATGGCGTAGTGGAGGTCGCGCTGCACACATTGTTCCGGCTTGAACTTCATGTTGTCGCGCAAGTAGTCGAAGCCGAGCTCGTTGTTCGTGGCGTAGGCGATGTCAGTGGCATAGGCCTCGCCGCGCTGAGTCTCGCTCTGGTCGTGGACAATGACGCCCACCGTAAGCCCGAGGAAGCGATGCACCGCGCCCATCCAATCGGAGTCGCGCCGGGCCAGGTAGTCGTTGACCGTCACCACGTGCACTCCGCGGCCACCCAGCGCATTGAGATAGCACGGCAGGGTCGCCACCAGGGTCTTGCCCTCACCGGTCTTCATCTCGGCAATGCATCCCTGGTGAAGCACCACACCGCCGATGATCTGCACGTCGTAGTGGCGCTGACCGAGGGTACGCTTCGCGGATTCACGCACGGTGGCGAAGGCTTCGGGAAGCAGATCGTCGAGCGGCTCACCGTTTTCAATGCGCTGCCGGAAGACGGCCGTGCGACTGCGCAGCCCGTCGTCCGACAGCGAGACGAGCTCGCCTTCGAACGAATTCACCCGTTCCACGATGGGCACGATTTTCTTCAGGACCCGATCGTTATGGCTCCCGAAGACTTTTTGTAGAAGGCTAGCCATCCGTCTCGACCCGTAGACCCTCGCTCGTGGCGACGGGTCGCGGTTCTATCCCACTGATTTGGGGGGGGGTGGCTTCGAAGTGTACGGAAGCAGCAGGTAGCCGGCAAACCCGCGACACTTCTGGCGTTTTCACGCGGAGATCGAAAATCAGTCGAAGATGTAGTCGAGGGGGTTCACGGCCTTGCCCTTCACTTCCACCGAGTAGTGGATGTGGGGGCCGGTGCTGCGGCCCGTATTGCCGAGGGAGGCGATGCGCTGGCCGCGCGCGACCTGCTGGCCGCGCTTCACGTGCAAGTTCGCGTTGTGCCCGTAATGGGTGCGGATCCCGAAACCATGGTCAATGATGATGGTCTTGCCGAGGGGGCCCTTGGAACCGGCGTAGGTGACCTTTCCGTTCGCCGTGGCCACCACGTCGGTGCCGCGCGCGCCGGCGATGTCGATCCCGGCATGAAATTGGCGCTTACCCGTAAAGGGAGAAATCCGTGTGCCGAAGCGCGACGTCAGCCAGCCCTGGGTCGGCCAGATGGCGGGGGACGAGGCCAGCTTCGCGTGCTTGCTCTCCAGCTGCTCGACCAGCTCCTGCAACGAGAGGAGGCGCTCGTCCGCCCGGAAGGCGAGCTGGCGCGCCTCGTTCCGAAGCGCACTGACGCGATCGTCGGCTGTCAGCGCGTTCACCTTATGCTGGACGCGCGCATCCGCAGCTTCGCGTGCTTTCGCACCTTGGGGAAGTCGGGGTGACGGGCCAGCCCCGTTGCCCGGCACCGCCTCGGCATCGCCGAAGCCGCGCGCCTGAGTCGCCAGATCACCTGTTTCAGCGGATCCAACCTCGACCACGCCCGCGCCGCCGGTCGCAACCGATCCGGGCAGGTTCGCGATCGTCCGCACCTTGCGCTCGAACTCGCGAACCAAGTCCAGCGAGGTCTCCACACCGGCCAGGGTCTGATCGAAACTGTCGATGCGCGCCTGCTGCTCGATCGTCTCGATCCGCAGACCTTCGAGTTCCACGTGATCGATCCGCACCAGGACGTAGTCCACAAACAGGAGCAAAAGCACGGCGGCCACTGCTGCTGCGCCCCAGATCGCACGCTTCACGGTCGAACGTCGGACGTCGAAGCGTCGCACCGGCGACGTCTCATCCGATACCACGATCAGCGAATAGTGTTGCACTTCCGATTTCATCTACCGCATCCCTCCCTCCGCCCCCTCTACGGGCACCGTGATGCGAAGCCGAAGCTTCCCCAACCGCAACTCGTCACCATCGGAAAGGGCAATGCGAGCCTCCCGCTTGCCGTTCACCCGAGTTCCGTTCGTGCTGCCGAGGTCTTGCATGAAAAATCCGTCCTTGTCGTATCCAATCGCCGCGTGGGCACGAGAGATCGTCGCTTCCGCGATCACCATGTCCGCGCTGCGCCCCCGCCCGATCACCATCCAGTTCTGATCGACCGGCACTTCGAGGTCTTCGTAGAAGCCCCGCAGCACCCGGATCGATGCTCCTGAGGGAACCGGTCCGGCCTCTTTCGGACCCTTCGGGCCGGCAGCCGGAAGATCCCCTCCCTTAGACATCGACCTTCCCCTTTCCAAGCCCGGTGACCGTGCGCACACAGAATCCCTGCGCCAAAGGGCACCCCTGTTCAATCGGCGCCTCGGCCCTTGGGCTTGAACGAATTGGATGCTTCCGGGACACGCAGCTGCAGGGCGCAACCCTTCGTGGGAGCAGGCAGCGGTGGGATCCGGGGTTGCGGACCCCCTGGGGAGAGATTCAGCTGCGGGGCGACCGGGCGGCCACCAGCTCACGGGCGTGGGCCAGGGTGGCCTCCCCGATCTCGGCTCCCCCCGCCATGCGTGCGATCTCGCGGATGCGCTCGTCGCCTTCGACGCGACGGATACTGGCCTCCGTACGGCCCTTGCGGGTGGTCTTTTCGACCTTGAAGTGGCGGTCGGCAAAGCACGCGATCTGGGGCAGATGGGTGATGCACAGGACCTGGTGGTGAGCGGCCAGTTCGGCCAGGCTGCGGCCAATCCGGTCCGCAGCCTCGCCACCCACGCCCGCATCGAGCTCGTCGAAGATCAGGACCATGCCGCCACCACTCCCGCGCAGAGCACCCTTGATGGCCAGGAAGGCGCGGGACAGCTCGCCCCCCGACGCCACCTTCCGAAACGATCGCAGCGACTCACCAGCATTGGCACTGAAACGAAACTCCGGCGTCTCGAGTCCTCCCGGCCCGCAGGGAAGACCTGCGGGCACGGGCCTGGGCTCCAGCGCGACCTCAAAGCGGGCGTGGAGCATGCCCAGATCGCGCAGGCGCTTCTGGACCTCGCGTCCCAGGCGCCGGCCCGCCTTCTTGCGAGCCGCTGACAATGACTTCGCCGCTTCGAACAACCGGACCGCCGTACCGTCGCGCTGATGGCGCAGCGTCGCCTCGCGTTGGTCGGCCCCTTCGATCGAGGCGAACTCAGTGGCCGCGTCGTCTCGGAAGCGGAGAACTTCTTCTACACTGGCACCGTACTTGCGCTTGAGCCTTTCGACCTCGCCCAGTCGCTCGTCCAGGTCCGAGAGCCGCGCCGGATCGGCCTCGATGCCGGCCAGATAGCGCTCCAGATCAAGACCGGCCTCGCGAACCTCGCTGGCTAGACCTGCGAGCCGTTCGCCCCATCCAGCGAGACGCGGGTCCAGAAGTTCAAGCTCTGCGAGCAATCGCCGCGCCCGCTCCAGCGCATCCGCGGCGCCGCGAGCATCGTCTGCCAGCGGGTCTCCCAGCAGCTGGGCGATGGCCTCGGCGCTCTCCTGCTGCAACCGGCCGGCGTGGACCAGACGTGCCCGATCGGACTCGAGTTCGGCGAAGGCTTCGGGGTCGAGTGCGGCCTCGTCGATCTCGGCCAGCTGGAAGCCCAGGATGTCCCGGCGGCGTTCGCGCTCCTGGGCCGCCGCCACGAGCTCGGCGATCTCCTTGTCAAGACTCCGCAGCTCTTCGTAAAGACCCGCCACCGTTTCACGACTCTCTAACAGGTCGCCCATCCGATCGAGTAGCAGACCGTGTTCGTCGGCTCGCAGCAGCGCCTGGGAATCGTGCTGGCTCGAGATCTCGATCCGGCCGCGAAAGAGCTCCGTCAAGGTGCCGACGGGAACCAACTGGCCTGACAGGCGCGCACGGCTGCGCCCCTCACGGGCCACCGATCGTTGAACGATCAGCTCGTGGTCCTCGGTCTCGAAGCCTCGCTCCGACAGCTCGCGTTCCAGCTCCTGAGCGTCCTGCGTCAGGAACACCGCCTCGACGCGAGCCGTATCGCTGCCTTCCCGGATCACATCGGTGGAGGAGCGAGCACCGGCCAGCAGGGCCAGGCTACCCAGCACGATGGACTTGCCCGTCCCGGTCTCCCCGGTGAGCACGTTCAGTCCGGGCCCGAACTCCAGCTCACCACGGGTGAGGATGGCCACGTTCTCGATGCGAAGCGTCTCGATCAACGCTCCCCCCAGCGCAGCTTGGCTCGCATGACCTGGAAGCGATTCCGGTTCGGTGGCGTCAGCAGACGTGCCGGGTGGGGCGAGCGGCGAACCGTGACGAGATCGCCCTCTGCCAACTCGCGGCCCACCTGACCATCGACCGTCAGGTGCACCTCTCCGCCGCGCGCGTCCTTCACGCGGATCTCAATGACACAATGTCCAGGCAACACCAACGGCCGCTGGGTCAGCGCGTGGGGTGAGATCGGGGTGAGCAAGGTCGCCTCCACGGTGGGAAGCAGCAGCGGTCCGCCGGCCGACAGGGAGTAAGCCGTCGAGCCGGTGGGCGTCGCGACAATCAGGCCGTCGGCGTGGTAGGTCGCGAGCTCGGCGCCATCGGCTCGAGTCTCGAGGTGCACCATCCGGGACAAGGCCGTGTTGGACACGACGGCGTCGTTCAGTGCGATGTAGCGCCCCAGGTCTTCGTCGTCCCGGCTCACCGTGACGTCGAAGCGCATCCGCTCCTCGACTTCGAACTGTCCAGCCAAAACGCCCTCGAGGCTCGGGAAGAGATTGTCGCGGCCGGTCTCGGCGAGGAAGCCCAGCGTGCCCAGGTTGACACCCAGGATCGGCACGTCACGCGAACCGATGGCGCGGGCCACCGCCAGTAGCGTGCCGTCACCGCCCAGCACGACCACCAGATCGACCTTCTGGGCCAGATCTCCGCGCAGCATGCCCGTCGCACTCGTCCAGCGACCGGCTTCGGGATCGGGCAGGACTTCGATGGCGCGATCCAGCAGCCACTTCTCGAGCTCGCGAACGATGTCCGCCAGCTCACGCTCTCCTGGCTTGACGCAGACTCCGACGCCTTGCACATCCACGGCGGACGACCTCCCCGACCTCTCACGGGCACCGGCCATGATCCCACGTTGCTAGGCTTCTCGCATGTCCCCTGAAGACTCCCTCGAGCTGTTCCCGCGACCGAGCGAGCCGACGCTCCCCGCTTTCGACCCCAAGGCGCCGCTGGCCGACCGAATGCGGCCGCGCAGCCTCGACGAGGTCGTGGGTCAGGACCGCCTGGTACGTCCGGGCGGCCCGCTGCGCGCATTGGCCGATTCCGACGAGCTTCCGTCGCTCGTCTTGTGGGGCCCGCCGGGATGCGGGAAGACGACCCTGGCCGGTTTGCTGGCCGCGGCCACGGGGGCACGCTTCGAGGCACTCTCGGCGGTGATGGCCGGTGTGAAGGAAATCCGCGCTGTCATCGAGCGAGCCCGACGCGAACGCGGCTCGGGAACCCGCACCCTGTTGCTGCTCGACGAAATCCACCGGCTGAATCGGGCGCAGCAGGATTCGCTGCTACCCCACGTGGAAGCCGGAATCATCACCTTGATCGGTGCCACCACCGAGAATCCGTCCTTCGAGATCATTGCTCCGCTGCTCTCGCGTTGCCGCGTGTACACGCTCGAACGCCTGGAGCCAGCCACACTGGCAACGCTGCTGAGGCGCGCGGCCTCGGACCCGGAACGCGGCCTCGGCAAATCTGGACTCGACGTCTCGGACGAGGCGATCGAAGCCATCGCCAATGCGGCGGATGGTGACGCTCGCCGCGCACTGGGCCTGCTGGAAGCGGCCATGGCCTACCACCGCTCCGGGCCGGACGCTGCAGTGCCGCTGGGTCTCGACGCCGTCCGCGAGGCGGCGGGCCGGCAGATGCTCGTCCACGATCGGGATCGCGACGAGCACTACAACATCATCTCGGCCTTCATCAAGAGTCTGCGGGCGAGCGACCCGGACGCGGCCCTCTACTGGGCAGCGCGCATGCTCGACGCCGGTGAGGATCCCCTTTTTTTGGCACGCCGGATGGTGATCTTCTCCTCGGAAGACGTGGGCAACGCCGACCCCCATGCGCTGTCGCTGGCGACTTCGACCTACCTGGCCGTCGAACGGATCGGCATGCCCGAGGGACGCATCCCGCTCGGCCAGGCCATCACGTATCTCGCCTGCGCGCCCAAGAGCAACGCGGCCTACCTGGGCATCGATCGGGCCCGGCAAGCCGTGGCGGAACGGGGCTCGCTGCCGGTTCCCATGCACCTGCGCAACGCACCGACGGGGCTGATGAAACACCTCGGCTATGGGGAGGGATACCAATATCCGCACGATGCCGAAGACGGCTTCGTCGGCGTGCCGAATCTCCCCGAGCAACTCATCGGGCGCCGCTTCTACGAACCCACCGAGGCCGGCGCAGAAGCCGAGCTGGCGAAGCGACTCGCGGCGCTGCGCAGACGTCGCGAAACCGGTTCCGACGCCTAGCGTCCTGAGTCGAGAGTTTGCTGAAACCGGGTGGGCGCGCGGGAGCTAGAGGGGATCGCGGCCGTGGCCCGGGCGCGAACTCAGAGCGATTCGACGCGGTTCCGGCCACCGTCCTTTGCCACGTAGAGCAGCTTGTCCGCGGCGGCGATGAGGTCGTCGGGTGTTTCATGCCGATCGTGGTACTGAGCCACTCCAATGCTGATGGTCACCTGGATCTCGGCACCGTCTGGCGACTTGAAGACGCTTTCTTCCACTATGGATCGCCAGCGCTCAGCAAAGACCATGCTGCCCTTCAGATCGTTCTGGGGGAGCACCACCAGAATCTCTTCACCGCCGTAGCGCCCGGCCGTATCGGTAGCCCGAAGGGCCCGGGTCAGACTCTCTGAGACGCCACGCAGCACCACATCGCCTGCGGGATGACCATGGGCGTCGTTCACCCGTTTGAAGTGATCGATGTCGGCCATCAGCACCGACAGCGGCGTCGTGTAGCGGCGTGCTCGGAGAAACTCGATGGAGAGCAGCTCCGTCACATAACGGCGCGTCCGCAACCCCGTCAGCGCATCCACGGTGGAGAGCCTCGCCAGGGTGGCGTTCTTCACCATCAACTCCTCCTGCAGGCGCTTCACCTTCATGTGAAGCTGGAGACGTGCCACCAGGTCCGCTTGATGGAACGGCTTCTGGATGGCATCGCAGGCGCCGTCTTCCAGCAGGCGCGCCCGCCGGGCGTGGTCGGTCGAAGCCGTCAAGAAGAGGAAGGGGAGATTGGCGTGCGCCGGACTCTCGCGCTTCACGCGCAGCAGTTTCTCGCCGTCAAGGCCGGGCATCTCGAGATCGCAGAGCACGATGTCAATCGGCTCACTGACCAGCAGCTTCAGACCCCGGATCCCATCGGCAGCCTCGAGGATGCGATCGAACAGACCGGAAGCCGTGACAGCGGCACAAATTGCGGCCCGGTGCTTCTCGGAATCATCGATGACCAGAATCGTGGCCATACGTCCCCCTAGGATCCAATCCCTTCCATCGGACATACGGGAAAACCCCTGCAAGGAAATCCACATGGCACGGCCGAGACTTGAAACATTGCAACCCGACTGGAAGGCGATGTCTGTTTGCGGCCCTCGGGCCACTAGAGGCTGAGTCGGATTGGGACCGGTTCGATCTGGAAGTAGACGAAGCCGGCCGCCGAAGCGGCGCCGGCCGCCGAAGCGGCGGCTTGCGGTTCGCCGAAGCGGGGAACCGCTGGGAATTCCCAACTAGCGATGAGCTCTCGTCTCGCCAGATCGTAGTGGGCGATCCGACTGGGAGGCAGCTGCTGATGCCACTTGATCCAGTAGCCGAACTCCTTGAAGCGACTCCGGCGCAAGCTCGTGAAGGCCACAAAGACCCGGTCGTCGCATTGCGGATCGGCCGAAACTCCGCGACACCAGCCGAGCTGTTGCATCCCGGGTGTGAGCTCGGACAGGTCGACCGAGGTCTGCTGATCGTCGACGAAGACGAGGTGCCCGTTGGTCGTCGTAAAGACCAGACGTTCACCGATCCAGCGACCGTCGTGAGGCATGCCAACTCCCATTTCGATCCGTTGCGACGGGTCTCCGACCTTCTCAGCCGCAGAGATCGAGAGCTGAGTGGCCCACAGCTCCCCGTTGCGTTCGAACACGTGGTTCACGTGACGCCGATGGGGCTTCGTATCCAGAATCCGGCGGTAGTCTCGAGCGTCATCGATGCTGCGGGCGCCGGCCTCCCCTTCCAGCAGGTCCCAACGCTCGAGCAAGTCACCGTCCCAGGAGACAAAGTCCACGGTCTCGAGGCCCGTGTTGGCCACAGCCAGACCTTCGCGCCAGGCGAGACAGTGGTGCAGATCGTTGAAGCCCGGCAGGCTGATGCGGTCTACCGGCTCGGTCGGGGGCCACTCGTACACCAGAACCTCGCCGAACGAGCAGACGTACAGACGGTCCTGGTGAAAGCTGAAGCCCGTGAACTGGACCTTCTGGCCATCCACAGTCCGGTCCGACGGCGGCCGGTATTCGCATTGATGCACCACCCGGCCAGAATCCACGTCCAGCACGCCGAGCAGGGCCGTAACACCGCGCGAGTCCGCTGGACCCGGGATGGCTCCGCTGAAGAGCAACAACATCGGACAATGGATAGCAGCGCAGAGGCTCGGCGCTGCGGCGCTGAGTCCCGTCAGAGCCAGCCTTGGCCGGAGCTAAAAAAGACCATGCATCTCAGCCTTCGACCACCTGAATTCCCTACGTTCCGAGCATCGATGCAGGTCAACTTTTTCGCGATCGACGCGATATCGTCGTTCGTACAGTTCGCGCCCAGCCACCAGGCGGGCTCGTACTCGACGTTGCCATCCTCGACGAAGGCGTAGCGGCGCCCAATCCCCGTGTCCCGATGTACTTTCGAACCCAGTCCGGGGGCGCAAGCCGCCGTTCGCAGCAGCCCTTCGTGAGATCGACGTGGATGATTCCTTCACCGAATCGGCTGAGCCGCATCTTTGCTCTCGCGTGATCAGACGTTACCAGACATGCCTGCGAGCGCGTCCGCGTCCGTATCCTTGCCCTGCAGTCGATACACCCCGATCAACTTTTCTTTGGCTTCGGCCGCGTTCTCGGAATCGATGCTCCCGGCGCTTCCGTGGATGTCGAGCGCGCGTTGATAGAGGGTCTCGGCCCTGTCCAGAGCGCCGCTCGCCTGGTAGGCG
>SMVA01106196.1_pt1 | contig 17225 bp, 20 predicted proteins | sample 2456451 | NCBI WGS metagenome assembly SMVA01 (sample SAMN11095933, study PRJNA526329) | marine sediment metagenome | biome: Marine sediment; feature: Surficial sediment; material: Deep marine sediment; isolation source: Hadal surficial sediment | place: Pacific Ocean | collected 2014-05 | depth...
CTGCTGTCGTTAGTGCATTTACCCCGCGCAGTATTGCATCCTGGGCCTCCCTGCCAAATTTTATCTCTTTTGCTCCCATTACTTGTTGCCTCCTTTGGTTTTCTCGTTTGCTTTAATTATTTTACTACTGCTAGTATGTCATCTTCTTTTAAAATAAGGTATTCATCACCATCTATGTTAATATCGTTTCCACCGTATTTGTTAAATAAAACTTTATCGCCTTTTTTAACATCTAGTGGTCTGACTGTACCATTATCAAGTAATTTACCCTTGCCAACCGCTTCAACTTTACCTTCCTGAGGTTTTTCCTGAGCAGTGTCTGGGATTATAATTCCACCCTTTGTTTTTTCTTCACTTCCGATTCTTCTTACTAATATCTTGTCATATAGTGGTTGTACTTTCATACCAAATTTTACCCCTCCTTTTTTTATAATAATTAGCACTTAGCTATATACAGTGCTAAAAAGCGAACTTAAAGATAATCATGAATAAAAGCTTGTCAAGCCTGAAATTGTAGATTTGTTATATAATTGGGTTTTCTATATAACTTAACAGGTTTAAAGCTATTCTTGACATTATGGGGTTGTATAAATAATATTAACTCTTTTGCTAGGAGAAGACAGAACTATGAAAAAACATAACAATATCAATACTTATTTATTATTTATTACATTATTTAGTTTTTTATCTGTTTGTAAATATTCTCACTCCAGTGAATTATTATCCCTGTCAGAACTGGTAAAAACCCTTCAACCATCAGTTGTTAACATAAGCACAACAAATGTAGTTAAAAAAAGGCAGGCGCCGTTTAACAGCCCTTTCGAATCTCCTTTTGGCGGCGGGCAGGATGACCCTTTTGAGGATTTTTTTAAAAAATTTTTTGAACGTGGGCCTCAGCAGGAATTCAGGCAAAAAGGCCTGGGGTCTGGTTTTATAATAAGTAAAGACGGTTTTATAGTTACCAACAACCACGTAATTGAAAAAGCTAATGATATAGAAATAATTTTGGAAAATGGAAAGAAATACCAGGCGCAAATCATAGGGAAAGATCCTAAGACAGATCTTGCACTTCTAAAAATTGAGCCGGAAGAGGATTTGCCTGCAATTTCCTTTGCCCGGTCCGATGTTCTCGATATAGGTGACTGGGTTATTGCAATCGGAAATCCTTTTGGTCTTGGTCACACTGTAACAGCTGGAATTGTTAGTGCAAAGGGCAGATCGCTTGGGCTTGGCTCATATGATGATTTTATACAAACAGATGCTGCGATTAATCCGGGAAATAGTGGCGGGCCGCTTTTTAACCTCGATGGTGAAGTAGTTGGTGTAAATACAGCAATATTTGCCCGAGCTCAGGGAATAGGGTTTGCCATACCTGCGGCTATAGCAGTTAATATAATTGACCAATTACGAAGTAACGGAAAAGTAGTTAGAGGATGGTTGGGAGTACTTGTACAGCAGATCACCCCAGAGATTGCAGAGAGCATCGGCCTGCAGGAAACAAAAGGCGCACTTGTTGCGGATGTCACGCCAGATGGTCCTGCAGAAAAAGCAGGGATAAAAAGGAGAGATGTAATTATCGGGTTTGATGATACTGAAATAAATGAAATGTCTCAGCTGCCAAAATCGGTAGCTGCAACTCCTCCGGGCACTAAATCCGAAATCATACTGCTAAGAGAAGGCAAGAAAAAGAAAATAAGTGTTTTACTTGGGCAGCTGCCTGAAAAAATAGCAAAAAAACCTAAAATTGAAGAGAAAAAAGACGTTGAAAACGATCTGGGTCTTGCTGTGCAGGAAATAAATCCTATTATACAAAAACGTTTAAACCTACAAGATTCCCAAGGCGTGATAATAGTTAATGTGAGAAGAGCAAGTCCTGCATGGAATGCCGGGCTTAGGAAAGCAGACATTATAGTTGAGATTAATAAAAAAGAAATTAAAGATATCGAAGAATATAAAAATATTATAAATAAAATTAAACAGGATGAATCACTACTTTTTCTTGTAAGAAGAAATCAAAACACTATCTATGTAGCCCTAAAGTTTTATGCCAAAGATAAAGAAGATTGAAGAGCGACTGCTAGAGCTCAATATAGAAATTCCAAAACCGCTAATACCTCTTGGCAGTTACAGCCCCGCTGTAATAAGCGGAAGTTTTGTATATGTTTCCGGTCAGCTACCAATTCAAAATGGAGAGTTACTTTACAAAGGGCGCGTTGGTGAGCAGGTAAGTCTTGAGCAGGGATTTAAAGCAGCAAGAATAGCCGCTATAAATGCGATCTCTGCAATAACTACGGTAGTTGATGATTTAAATAGAATAAAAAAAATAGTAAAGTTAAATGGCTATGTAGCGTCATCTGGGAACTTTTTCGATCAGCCAAAGGTAATTAATGGCGCATCTGAACTGTTTTTTGAAATTTTTGGTGAAAAAGGAATACACTCAAGATCAGCTATTGGTGTCGGGAGTCTTCCTTTGCAGTCCTGCGTAGAACTGGACTTAATAGCCGAGATTTAAACTCACGTTATTTTCTTACTACTCATAACTATACACAATGAATATAAACCCGGTTTATTTATATTCTGATAATCCTTCAAAATCTTTAAACATACATAAAGTTATAGAAAGTCTTGCTAAATTAAACATCCATTCTGAATTTAAAGGTAATTTTTTTGAATATTTGAAGTTAAACAGTAATGAACAACAAGTGCTATATAACGAAATTTCACAGACTCTTATTGAAGATATTGAAAGGGAAAAATACAGGTTAGGTACAATATCTGCAAACCCCAACACTAATAACAAAGTTCTTTATGACGGGTTTTTATTTACAGGAGTAGTCAACAAGTATTTTATGTCTAATCTGCACCGGTCTCTTAATAACATTCATATTATTTTTACCGACCGTCTACTCTGCACATTTGAAAATAAGAGATACCACGCAAGAGTGATACTTATGGGACAGCCTACATTTATATCTACTTCGGGCCTTGTAGAGGCCCCTGCAAAACCAAGAGAATATTATTTCTTAAAAGCGCAGTTTATAGCTGCCGGCAAAAAGCTTGAGCAGCTAGATGAATACTTCAGTGGACAATATGTCAAATATAACGATCCAAAAACAACTGATATATTAGTTTCATATACACTTCAGTCAATATTTTATGAACTCACTGGCAAGCCTTTTTGCAGTAATAATAAATGTTGTTTATTCAATTCACACTGGCAAAAAGATGTACTCGAAATTCAGTATAAAGCAAAGCTATGCAAACAGCATCAAAAATTATTGGACTATTGAAAGCTAATTTTCCAAGAAAGTTTAAGCCTGCGCCTGTTCCTGCAATATGTTTATCGCAACTTGAGCCGCTTTTTTTCCAGAAAGCAACATGCCACCAAATGTAGGTCCCATCCTAGGGAGCCCAAAAGTAGTGTTAACAGACATTCCACATGCTATAAGCCCTGGATGAACCTCGCCTGTATACTTTACAAGCGCATCTTCAGATTTCTCTACCCACATCGATCCGTGCCCCGGAAGCTTTTTATATAAACCCTGCTGGGACAGTCTGGATACGAGATAGGCGTCATGACCGGTTGCATCGATAACAAGCTTTGATTCTATAGCAATAGGATCCAGACATGTTATTTCTTTTGGCATGTTGGCAATCGGAGTCCAGTTCATAACAATTCCCGCCACCCTTCCATTTTCCCTGTAAACCAGGTCATCAAACATTGTCATGTTACGTATTTTTGCACCTGCTTCACAAGCACTAGCAATTAATTTTGAACAAGCATATGGCCCATCGGCAACATAAAGTCCTTCGCTTACTTCTTCATATGGAACTTCTATCTCATCTAATACGCTCTGTCCCGGATCTCTGATTGTTACTTTATTCATTAAATATCCGCCAATCCAAAATCCTCCACCCAAATAATTCATTCTCTCAACAAGTAGTACTTTGTATTTCTTTTTGGCTATATCTTTGGCGGCTACAAGACCGCTTGGACCAGCACCTACAATAATTACATCATTTTCTATATGTTCGATAAATTCCTTTGAAAATCCCTCAACAATCGCTCTTGTAACCTCTTTTTCTCCAACTGGTGCAAACTTCGGATTGATTTCCGTCATTCATAAGCCTCCATATGCTCTGTTTATAAAGAGCTTAAATCTACCATTATTAGTATAACCGTCAACATATTACCGCCTATTAAAAAATGATTTTTCCGCTATACTACCTACCAAACCTACTATAGATAACCTAAATATTTGCAATGGAGGAATAGATGATATCAAACCTTAGGAATTCTGTACTGTTTTTCTTTGCTCTTTTTTTAAGTTTATTGATTAATGCTCAGGTATTTGCAGGATTATTATTAGAACAGGAAAGCTATTTAGAAAATAACCCGGAAAAGAAAGGTAAGGGTCAAATATATATTTCCAACAACAAAATCAAATTTGTTGCTGAAAATTCAGACCCAATTATCATATTTGATCTTAACAAAAACAAATTTTTTATTATAGACCAAAAAAACAAACAATACGTTGAGAGCTCACCTCAAAAATATGTAAAATTGGTTCAGCAAAACTTAATCAAACAAAAAAAAGCAATAAAGAAAGAACTGGCTAACATGCCGAAAGAAAAAAGGGCACAGAAGTTAAAACTTCTGAAGCATAAACGAATTAATATTTACGGAGATGAAAAAGCAAAAACCTGGAAATTTAATAAAACTGATGAAACCAAGATTGTTGCAGGATTAAAAACGCAAAAAATCGAACTATTTGAAGATGATAAACTAATACAGCAATTATGGGTTAGCGACAAATTGGAAGAACTAGATCTCAAAAAATTAGCCAAATTTTATGGTGAAATCCAAAAAATATCACAAGGGGAATACCTGAGCTTCGATAATCAAAACGAATTTGGCAAAACGCTGACCGATATATATAAACTTGGCTATCCCCTTGAGACGGTCGATTATAATCTGCCCGGCAACAGGGTTGAAAAAATAGTATCAATTAAACAGGTCGAGATTTCTGATAAGGATTTTAAACCGCCATCAGACTATCAAAAAACAAAATTTTAATATAGAAATTAAAAATCTTTAGCTTTGCTATTCCTGATTTTCCTGCTCTTGCTGCGGCTCGTCCTGATCTGTCTTAGCCTCAGATGCAACTGTTTCAGTCTCTGAAGCAGCAGCACTTTCTTGTGGCGCTTGTGCTTGCTCTTCTTCGTTCACTACCTCAACTTTTATTGAAGCTTTTACTTCAGGGTGAATCTTTATAATAACATCATATGATCCGGTTTCTTTTATTGGGGAGTCCAAAACAATATCTTTTTTTGATACTTTAAAACCCTTTGCAGCAATCTCATCTGAAATATTCTGAGTAGTAACAGACCCGAACAATTTACCTTCCTCCCCTACCTTTACTTTAATGGTGCAGATTAGATTAGATAGCCCGGCAGAGAGGCTTTCAGCGTCTTCTTTTCTGTTTATTTGATGTTTTTCGACTATCTTTTGTTTTTGATCCCATACTTTTATGTTTCCGGGAGTAGCCTCGACAGCTAATTTTTTTGGCAATAAAAAGTTTCTGGCAAGACCCCTTTTAACGTCTTTAATTTCTCCCATATAACCTACATAATCTACATCAGTTGTTAAAATAACTTTCATTGTTTACCTCCAATATAATCCTATTTACAACTTTTATTTATGCAAAACTGTAAAAGGAATTAAAGCTAAAATCCTTGCTCTTTTTATAGACGTTGACAATATTCTTTGATGCTTGGCGCAAACCCCTGTAACCCTTCGGGGAACTATCTTTCTTCTCTCAGTAATATATCTTGCAAGTAAATCCACATTTTTATAATCGATTTCTTCTTTATTCTTACAAAACCTGCAATACTTCTTTCTGTTCATATATCTCTTGTCTCTGGCGGATTCCATTAGGATTCACCTCCCTTTTCTGTGGGCTTAGCATCAGGAGTTTTAAAAGCGCTGTTGTCCGTGTTTTCCGGCTCAGTTTTAGCAGGCTCTGGTTTCACAGGCTCTGGTTTCACGGGTTCTGGTTTTACAGGCTCTGGTTTTACAGGTTCTGGTTTCACGGGCTCTGGTTTCACAGGCTCTGGTTTCACAGGTTTAACTTTAGCGAGTTTAACTTTTACAGTTAGAAATCTTAGAATTTCTTCCCTTAAAAACTTAAAACTCGATTCAATATCACTTACCACACCCGAATTCGCTTTATACTCTGCTATATAATAAACCCCTTTTGTTAAATCATTAATCGGGTAGGCAAGCTCTCTTTGTTGCCATTTTTCTAGCTTTGATATTTCACCTTCATTCTTGGAAACTGCTTCTTTGATTTTACCTAACACCTTATTTAGATCATCTTCTTTGATGTCTATAGATGTTATAAAAACCGTTTCATAACTTTGCATTTGAACCTCCGTCTTGGTCATATCGACCCTTGATTTTAAAAATCCAGAGTGACAGAATTTTTAATAATTTATTTGCATCAGCTTATAAAAATAATGCTGGAGCAACAACAAGTGAAACAATTGACATAAGTTTAATCAGAATATTCATTGATGGACCAGATGTATCTTTAAATGGGTCGCCAATTGTATCACCTATAACCGCAGCTTTATGAGCATCTGAACCTTTACCCCCCAAATTACCCTCTTCAATATATTTTTTGGCATTATCCCAGGCCCCGCCAGCATTTGCCATCATGAGCGCTAGCATTACACCCGAAACAAGCGCACCTGCTAAAAATCCGCCAAGCGCTTCTACTCCCAAGATGAACCCGATAATTATTGGTGAAGTAATAGCAATAACACCAGGCCATACCATTTCTCTGATGGCTGATTTTGTACTAATGCTTATACATGTTGCATAATCAGGTTTTGCCTTGCCTTCCATAAGACCTGTGATCTCCCTGAATTGACGTCTAACCTCTTCAACCATTTGTTGAGCAGTTTTTCCAACTGATCCCATTGTAAGAGCTCCAATAAGATAAGGAATTGCTCCTCCTATTAACAAACCCGCAACTACCTTGCTGTTTGTCAGGTTAATGGAATCAAGTCCAACGGCTTTTGTATAGGCTGCAAACAGAGCAAGCGCCACAAGCGCTGCTGATCCGATTGCAAATCCCTTACCAATAGCAGCTGTCGTATTTCCCAAGGAATCCAATTTGTCAGTAATCTTCCTTACATCCTCTCCCAGTCCAGCCATTTCTGTAATACCCCCAGCGTTATCAGCAACAGGTCCATAAGCGTCTACTGACATTGTAATACCAATAGTTGCAAGCATGCTCACTGCCGCAATTCCTATACCATAAAGGCCTGCAAACCAGAAAGAAAAAGTAATTGCTAGAACAATAATAATTACCGGCAATATTGTGCTCTTCATACCAATTGATAAACCTTCTATTATATTCGTTGCTACGCTTGTCACAGAAGCCTCTGCAATTTTTCTTATTGGAGCACCAGATGTGTAATATTCCGTTACCAGTCCTATTAGCACACCAGAAATCAGACCAAGAAGCGCCGCACACCAAATTTTTATTGCAAACCAAAATCCAATAGTATCTGCAAAACCTAATATTGCCAAAACTATCAAGCTAACTCCCAAGTAAATCCCTCCTGCATAAAAAGTTCCATATCTCAGTACAGATTGAGGTTCATCGTCTTTTTTCCTATCAATATATTTTGAACCTAATATAGAAGCAATACTGCCAATGGTTATTAGAACAATAGGAATTGCCATAAGCGCTATCCTGTTGTGTTCTTCCATACCTGCAGCAATCACAATTGTGGCAATCACTGAGCTTACATACGATTCAAATAAATCAGCGCCCATACCGGCAACGTCTCCAACATTGTCTCCTACGTTATCAGCAATAGTTGCTGGGTTTCTTGGATCATCTTCAGGTATTCCTGCTTCAACTTTTCCTACCAGATCGGCGCCTACGTCTGCAGCTTTTGTAAAAATTCCTCCGCCAATCCTGGCAAAAAGAGCGACCGAGCTTGCTCCCATTGCAAAACCGCCGATTATACCGGCAAACTTAGTTACAAAACCAGTTAATGAAGCGCCTGCAGGATTTTCAGGTAACCCTATAAGAAAAGCATATCCAATTGAAAGCCCCAATAGTCCAAGCCCGGCGACTGAAAGCCCCATAACATTTCCACCCTTAAAAGCGACAGAAAGTGCTGCGCCCTGACCTTCGCTTGCTGCTGCCTGCGCGGTTCTAACATTAGCCTTGGTTGCTGACATCATCCCAAAAAAACCGGCTAAACATGAAAGCCCCGCTCCACATATATAGGCAATCGCTGTGGGCCAGTTAAGGCCAAAACCAAGTAAGATAAATATAACTCCAACAAAATATCCAATAACTTTATATTCACTCCTAAGAAAAACCATTGCACCTTCGTGAATTGCAGATGCAATCTCTTTCATCTTTTCATTACCTTCAGGGAGCGACTTCATCCCCTTATACACTGAATATGCATATCCCAATACACCTAGTGCAACTATTATTCCAAGTGACGCTATTAACTCACTCATATTTTATTCCTCCTTAAATAACGAAATCTTAAAAAACTCAATAATTTTTTAACCTTCATCGTTTTCAAAATTTTTTTCGGCTCTTATATTAAATTCATTCATGGCTTTTTCAATACCATTTATAATAATTGCAAAAACACTATCCCTTGCGCTTTCTATGACTTCGGGCAGTTGCTGTCTTTCTTCTTTGCTAAAACCCGATAAAACATGTTTTATAACATTATTTTTGTCATAGGGTTTTCCCACACCAACCCTTACTCTGGCAAAATCATCAGATCCTATATTCTGAATTATAGATTTTATACCATTATGACCCGCGCTTCCTCCGTCTTTTTTAAGCTTGATTCTTTGCAGTGGCAGATCCATTTCATCGTGTATTACAATAATTTTATCCGTATCTATCTTATAAAACTCTCTTGCTTCCCTCAGTGCATTTCCACTATTGTTCATATAGGTTTGAGGTTTTAGTAACAAAATCTTACTTTCCTCAAATTGTCCAAGATTATACAAGCCTTGAAACCCCTTTTTGGTAATTTTAACCCCTATGTCTTCAGCGATCTTATCTATCGTTAAAAAACCCACATTATGTCTGGTATTTTCGTATTCTTTACCCGGATTACCCAGGCCTGCGATAAGAAACATCTAAGTTAATATATATAGTTTATTCAGATTCTGCAGACTCCTCTTTTTTCTCCTCTGTGGTTTCTGCTGCTTCTTCTTCTGTTACTTCCTCAATCTCTTCTTCGCCTTCTTCCACCACAACCTTCTCAACTCTAGGAGTTAGAATTGTTACTACAGTAGAGCTAGGATCATCTAAGACATTTATTTTATCAGAAACCTCTATATCCCTTACATGAATAGAGTCATTAATGTGCAGTTCTGATACCTCTACTTCAAATACATTGGGAATATCTGATGGTAAACACTCGATCTCAATTTCCCTCAATATCTCTTCAAGCAATCCCTTTTCTTCATGAACCCCTATGGGTCTTCCTACGATTTTTACCGGAACCTTAAGTGAAAAACTTTTATTCATATCTAATTCCATAAAATCCAAATGGATTGATTTGTTTGTAATGTAATCCATCTGTACTTCTCTTAGGAGTGAAAGTTTTTTAATCTCTTTATCCCCGTCCTTAATATGCATTTCGAGCAGGGTATTTTCACCCGCGTCTGTTGATAATGCTTCTTTTAGCTCTGTAGGATTTACAACTATTGAAATTGACTCAGAACCTTTCCCATATATAACTGCGGGGATATTGCCTTCATTTCTGATTGCTTTTGAACCGCTTTTCCCCATTCTTACTCTTCTTTTAACATTTATTACACTTTGTGCCATTTTATAACTCCTAAAAAATTAATTAAATAAAGTACTAATAGATTCTCCTGTCGTAATTCTCTTTATTGCTTCGCCAAGCAAATTTGCGATACTTAAAAATTTAATCTTTTCACATTTCAAAGTTTCTTCTCTTGGCGGAATAGTATCTGTTAATATTACCTCTTCAAAATCTGACTTACTTATTCTCTCAATAGCTTTGCCCGATAAAACCCCGTGCGTACAGCACAAGCTCACACTCTTTGCCCCTTTATTAAGTATTGCCTTGGCAGCCTTCACTGCAGTGTCGGCAGTGTCTACCATATCATCAACGATTATAGCTGTTTTGTCTTTTACATCACCAATTAAGTAGGTGATTTCTGCAACATTGGGACCGCTCCTTCTTTTATCAGTCATAGCCAGTGCGGCGTGTAATCTTTTTGCATACGCCCTTGCTCTTTCCATTCCTCCTGCATCGGGTGAAACTATAACAATTTCTTGTCCTTCAAATCTTTTTTTTATATATTCAATAAATATTGGTGCAGCATATATATGATCTACCGGGACATCAAAAAATCCCTGAATCTGGCCTGCATGTAAATCAACAGTAACAAGTCTGTCTATCCCGGCTTTTAATATTATTTCAGAAACCAGTTTAGCGCTAATAGGCGCTCTGGGCTGTACTTTTCTATCCTGTCTTGCATAACCAAAATAAGGTATAACAGCAGTAATTTCCCTCGTAGACGCTCTCTTAAGTGCATCTATAATAATTAGCAGTTCCATTATATGTTCATTTACGGGCGGGCATGTTGACTGAATTATAAACACATGGTCACCACGAACGCTCTCTTTAATATTAATAAATATTTCCCCATCGCTAAATCTATGTATATCTATTTCACCTGGCTTTATATGCAGATAATCGCATATTGCATTTACAAGAGGCACATTAGAATTTCCACTAAATATCTTTGTTGATTTCATCTCTATATTTCCTGATTAAAAATACAAAAGCAGGTATTATAAAGTACAAAATGTATATTGCAAGACACTTAAATATATTATTAATTTTGTGATTTATGAATCAAATAGACAGTGATATAATAAGGTATATAAGTAGGAAAAGAATTGCCCATTTTGCCACTTGTGATAGTAATGGAATTCCTACAGTTATACCCATTTGCTTTGTATATCATAATGGAATTGTATACTCCCCAATAGATAAAAAGCCAAAAAAAATTTCGCCAACCAAACTCAAAAGGGTTAAAAATATTATGGAAAACCCATTTGTATCGCTTGTCATCGATGAATACAACGACAACTGGAACAGGCTTAGTTATGTAATAATTCAGGGTAGTGCCTCACTGATAGATCATGGGCAGGAATATGAAAGTGCCCTTGGTATGCTATGTGAAAAATATGAACAATACTCCAAAATGAAATTAAATGATTTGGGTTTGCCCGTTATAAAGATAGTTTCTAATAAAATTATTACCTGGGGAAACTTCGATTAATATTTAATTTATTAAAAATGATAAAAGCAGGGGTCGGAAGTTCTACTAATACTGATAGTACAGAAGCTGTGAAAGAAGCTTCGCAAAATTCTCTAAATAATGCCGGAATCAAAAAAGCCGATTGGGTTTTAATTTTTGCTACATTTCATCACAGAAACAACTATCAAACAATATTAGAAAAAGTATCTGAAATAACGGGTACTGAAAAAATAACAGGCTGCAGCTCTATAGGCGTTTTATCTAATAACGGAGAGATTGAGGGTGAGCCGGGAATAGTAGTACTTAGTGTAAGTTCAGATAGTTTGAATGCCGATACTTTTATAAACCCTATTTCTACTGATATGGGTGTAGGAATTGCTAATAATATTAAAAGAAAACTCGGTGAAATAAAAAACGGCAATAAAATAGTTGTTATACTTCCCGATCCTTTTAACTTTCATCACAACTTGTTTTTTAGTGCACTGGGTTCTTTAAGCAATTTCACACCAATAATAGGCGCTACCTGCTCAGAACATCCTGAATCAAATGTTACTTTTCAATATAATGGAAAGTCAGTTAATAGTTCATGCATTACAGGGATGCTAATAAGTGGAAGTTTTAACCAACACACAGGACTTACCCAAGGCTGTATATCTGCGGGTAGCCCTCTAAAAGTTACAGATTGCAACCAAAATATAATAACAGAGCTAGACAGAAAACCTGCATTTGAGGTATTAAAAGAAGTAGTGCCATCGCAAATCATGGAAAATCCAAATGAATTAATGAGAGTAGTAAGTGTGGGACTGCGCTCTGTTGGAAATAAAATTTCCAGTTCTAATAGAGATTATTTAGTAAGAAATATTGTTGGAGTTGATGAGAAGTCAGGCGTGATAGGGATTTCCGAAAATATAAAAGTGGGAGATGAAATTGTTATAACACTGAGAAATCCAGATATGGCGCGGCAAGACCTCAAGAATATGCTGCAAAATCTTAAATCTGAGATAAAAGATCAAAGCAAAATAAGATTTGGCATATATTTTAATTGCTGCGGCAGGGGGTCTTATTTTTATGGTAATAAAGACATAGACACCGCATACATATCAAATTACTTTCCTAATATTCCCATAATAGGATTTTTTGGAAATTCAGAGATAGCTCCAATTATGGAACAAAATCATTTATTTACTTATACAGGCGTGCTAACTCTCTTTTCAGAAGAGTAACCGCTAATTTTCTTCTTTCTTAAAATCAAGTGAACAGGAATTTATGCAATATCTAAGGCCTGTAGGATTCGGTCCGTCTTCAAATACATGTCCCAGATGGGCGCCGCATTTATCACACATAACCTCGGTTCTTGTCACTCCACGGCTGTTATCTTCATCCATCTTAATATTTTCTCTCTTTGCCGGATCCCAGAAACTTGGCCATCCGGTGCCTGACTCAAACTTTGTATCCGATGAAAAAAGCTCATTTCCACAGCATACACATATATATTTACCCTTTTCCTTATTTTCATAATACTTTCCGGTAAATGGTCTTTCCGTTCCTTTTTCCCTTGTAACTCTATACTGCTCAGCAGTTAGTTCCTTTTGCCACTCTTCCTCAGTTTTTTTAACCTTTTCAGACATCGTATTGCCTCCAGTTTTTAGATACCGCTATTTAGAGGTAAGTTTAGCAAATCAAGATTCTATATTATGAATTTCCTTATAATGAAATTCATAACACAAATATTGTAATAGACTATTATCTATTGACCTAATCCCGCACCTATCATAAGGTTAGTCCATTGACCCGGAGTATAGTCTAGGGGACGAGATAACGCATTAATAAATTGATTGGGATTAGGAGCACCAGGTACTCCTTGAATAAACACTATCGGTGGATCCTCAGCTGGCGTGCCCATTGCTGTCGCTCCAGGATCACGTTCAATCATAGGAATTGCACCACTAACACATGCAGCAGTACTCGACAGCGGGTGACATAAGCCCAGATTATGACCAAATTCATGCATAATATTTATAGGTTGATAATTTTTAATATCAGGTAATAAATCAACTAATTTAGAATAACCTATTGCCACATTTCCTCTAATACCTGGAGAAGGACTTTCAGCAATTCCAAATGCCTTAATACCATTTAATAATGGCATATCTTTTGCCAAGAGAAAAAAATATGACATTGTTCGGATCCCAATGGGAACATTCTGATCTCTAATTGTTCTTGCAGTTGCTAATGGCAAAAAAGTGCCATCAGGTACTGGTTCTCCAGCTAAAGTAACTAAACCCCCTTCTCCAACCGCGCCATTAAGTTCACCATCATCTATATGTAAATTTATATTTCGAAAAGCAAACCGGCTCTTTAACAATTCCTTTGATTTTTGTAAAAGTTTGCTGCTTTGATGAGTGGCTCCAAAAATTAGGAGTATATCAAGTTGTTCACTTCGGGGATCTCCAATACCGTTGAAAGACTCCGACAAAAGTGCTTCCTGTAACTCTGTAATTCCATCACCATCTGTATCAGCGTTGGCATTATTTGGATTCGGATCAGCAAATTTGGTCAAGACAGTGGTAAAATTCAATGAATTAAGTCCCATTAAAACTGGAAACGTGCTATCCTGATTGTTAAAATTTATTTCAGAAGAAAATGTTTCTATAACTAGACCTCCAATCAGTCTATCTATTCTTAATGGAACCGTGAATGCAACAACATGATTCTCATGATCTAATAAATTAGTTCCTATTGTCCTTTGCAAAATATCAATCCCGATAGGTATCACATTGCCTGCACTGAAATCTTGAACATCAATAATGCCGTTCAAGCTTGGTGTTAAGGGAAAACGTATATCATCTATAACGATCCTATACTGGCCTGCTATGTTGAAAACCCCGGATTCTAGCCTCAGAATTACAAGCTGATTAGTCTCGTTTGTAAACCATCCATCCCCGTCATCATCTCTTATTTGTTCTCCAAGATTTACCAGTCCTGGGTTACATGCAGTTACTGCAAGTAATATTAAAAATGAAATTGAAATAAAAATTGTTATTGTATAACTATTATTATTTGGCATTAATGATTCCTCCATCCTAAAATATTATATCGGATATTGAGTATAATCTTAATTTTTCCTTACTGTTTCATATTCAGATATCAGATTTTTATCAAAGCTTTTCAGTACTGCGTTATTATCGAGGCAATATTTTAAAATTATAGCATCAATATAGTTTATTTTACCCTTTGTTTCTATGATTTTATCAACAATCTCATCATGAATTGTTTTTTGGTTTTCAACCCAGATAATATTCAGATTAGTCTCAAGCATCCTTAATTGTTCTAAGGCAGTCCTACAATCATATTTTCTTTCCCTGCATCTTCTTGCAATCACCGAATATATTTCTAAAAGGTTTACGCTTAGAGTATAAACTCTTTGCTCTCCTATAGCCTTTAATAAAGAAACTGCTTTTTTATGATGTACATCATTACTATCAAAAAGCGCAATAATTATATTTGAATCAATCAGTATCATTTATATAAATCCCTTTCATCCTTAACAGCATCACCACCTAAAGAGATAGTGCCTGCAAATTTCAACAGATTATTAGCAGTACCCATTTTTACTTTTTCGACTATTTCAACACCCAGTTTCCTAAGTATTCTAACAGCATCCTGGGTTGTAAAATCTAGAAGGGTAAAGTCATATCCCTTTTCTTGTAAAACTTCATATATAAGATTTTTTACAGGTATTTTCCTCTCCCCAACCAAGGCATAATAACTTTTACCTCTGCCAGCTATATTTCTCATAGCTGCATGTTCAATTTCTTTTTTTGATATGTGAGTTTCTCTTCCTCTCAAAATAAACTTATTAGCTTTCATAGAAATTACCTACACTTACAGTATTATAGTAGTGTATGTTACGCATAATAATAAATTTGTAAATATCAATTTCCTATTTTTATAGAACCGTTGTAAAGAAAACCTAAGCATTTTTTGATAACTTTATGATAAATGTATAAATAAAGGTAATTTTAATATGAATAATGAAAGTATGTCAGTTGAATTTACAGCTAGTAACAAATTATCTATAACACAAAAGGGTTTTGAGAAGTCTTATTGCTTTAAAATTATTATAAATGAGTTTACGAACTCTAAATCTTCAAATAAAAGCACTCTTAAATTTTTAAGGGAAATAATAGGGAAATAATAATGATTCTAATAAAATTAATGCTAAAATCATTACCTATAAGATTGTTCTTAGCAATTTTTCTTGCTTTTTATTGTAATGATTCTATATCTGAACCCATAATCAGCTCAAACGAAATATTCCAGCCTGTAATTGCTCAAAGCGGCATGGTTGCATCAGATAACAAGTTAGCAACGGAAGCTGGGTTAAAGGTTTTGAGAGATGGAGGAAATGCAATTGATGCTGCTGTAACAGTTGGTTTTACGCTGGCAGCTACTTATCCAAGAGCAGGAAGCATTGGCGGCGGCGGTTTCATGCTTATATATCTTGCAGACTCAAAAGAAGTTGTTGCAATAGACTACAGAGAAAAAGCGCCAAAAACTGCTACCGGAGAGATGTTTTTGGATGAATATGGAAATGTAGACCAAGAAAAATCCAGACATAGTTATTTAGCTGTAGGCGTTCCGGGAACCGTTGCAGGTCTATCACTGGCATTGCAAAAATACGGGACTATCTCTATCGATAAAGCATTAAAACCAGCCATAAAATACGCAAAAGATGGAATACCCGTAGATTACGAACTCAAAAATTCCTTACTGTCAGTAAAAGACAGAATGAAAAATTCTCCTGATGCCTATCATACTTTCTTTAAAGAAAACGGAGAGTCATATGAAATCGGCGAAAAAATAATACAAAAAGATTTAGCCTGGAGCTTAAAACAGATTAGTAAATATGGGAAAGATGCTTTTTATAAAGGAAATATAGCTAAAAAGATTGCCTTCGACATGAAGGAAAATGGAGGATTAATTACCATTGATGACCTAAGTTCATATAAACCTGTAATCAGAAAACCTGTTTATGGAACATACAGGGGTTATGAAATTTACTCAATGCCTCCTCCAAGCTCAGGGGGTATTCATCTAATACAAATGTTAAATATTTTGGAACGCTATCCTATAAGTGAGCTAGGTCATAATAATTCTAAAACTATTCATATAATGGCAGAGGCAATGAAACTCGCTTATGCAGACAGATCAAAATTCCTTGGTGATTCAGATTTTGTATCGGTTCCGATAAAACAGTTAACTTCAAAAAAATATGCAAAATCACTTAGTAAAAATATTGATCTGCAAAAAACTACTCCAAGCTCAACCATAAAGCCTGGAAATCCATATAACAGCGGTGGTAATGATACTACCCATTTCACAGTTATGGATAGATTTGGAAATGTTGTTTCAAACACCTATACAATTAATTTTAGCTACGGATCTAAAATCATTGCTAAAGGAACCGGCATCCTGCTCAATAACGAAATGGACGATTTTTCTGCAAAAACCGGCGTACCGAATGCTTATGGATTAATTGGCGGGCAATACAATGCTATTGAACCTGAAAAGAGGATGTTGAGCTCTATGACTCCTACTATTATTCTAAAAGATGGGAAACCCTTTTTAGCTACTGGAAGCCCGGGAGGCAGTAGAATTATTACAACAGTACTACAGATTATTTCAAATGTTATCGATCATAATATGAATATAGCGACTGCGAGCTCATCCCCCCGATTTCATCATCAGTGGCTTCCGGATATATTAAGATTAGAAAAGGGTTTTAGTACAGATACTATAAATATACTAAAAAACAAAGGTCATAAAATAAAAGTAGGAAGGGCGATGGGAAGTACTCAGA
>SMVA01192738.1_pt1 | contig 17223 bp, 18 predicted proteins | sample 2456451 | NCBI WGS metagenome assembly SMVA01 (sample SAMN11095933, study PRJNA526329) | marine sediment metagenome | biome: Marine sediment; feature: Surficial sediment; material: Deep marine sediment; isolation source: Hadal surficial sediment | place: Pacific Ocean | collected 2014-05 | depth...
CTATGCCAATCGCTGGCTCGTCGCGGCCGGTTTCCTGATCTCGTTTGGACAGGTTTCGCTTTTCGCGGCGCTGAATTATGCGCCGATTTCAACGGTGGTGATGATTTCATCGCTGGAAATCTTTCTTGCCACGTTTCTCTCCGTTGTCGTCTTCCGCACCGAGGCGCGCCCCAATATCGGGACCTATGTCGCGGCCGCGCTGGCGACATTCGGCGTCGTCGCGATCGCCGCGGGCTGACCCGTCACACCATTGCCGAGCCGCCATCGACCACCAGGGTCTGTCCGGTGATGAAATCGCTTTCCGAGGAAGCCAGGAAAATGCAGGCGCCGACGAGATCCTCGGGAACCTCAAGGCGCTTCAGCGCCCTCGACTGAACTGCCTGCTCAGGGCCGCCGCCCATCCAGTTTTGCCGCTTCAGCACGTTTTCGCTCATCGTCGAACCCGGCGCGATGGTGTTGACGCAGATCTTGTCGTCGCCCAGTTCGCGCGCCAGCGATCGCGTCATGCCGAGAATCGCCGCTTTCGATGCATCGTAATGCAGGAAAAAGCCCTTGCCCTTGAGCGCCCGGCCGGAGGAAATGTTGATGATCTTGCCGGCGCCCGCTTTGCGCATATGCGGAATCGCGTGCTTGCAGCACAGAAAGGGGCCGCGGATGTTGACGGCTGAGACCCGGTCCCACTCCGCAACGCTGATCTGCGTGACCGGCTTGCGCTGAACTTGCGTAAACAGGGCGGCGTTGTTGACAAGGATATCGATCCCGCCAAAAGCGGCGATCGTCGCAGCGATGGCGGCCTCAACCGATGCCTCATCGGCGACATCGGCAAGGACAGCGAGGGCCTGCCCGTGCCTCTCGCGGATTTGATCGGCGACCCCGTCGCTTCGGTCGACGTCCCAGATGGCGACTTTCGCGCCTTCGCGGGCAAGCCCCTGGGCAAAGGCCGCCCCAATTCCCTGCGCCGCGCCCGTCACCACCGCTGTTTTACCGGCAAGCCGTTCCATCCTGATATCCCGAATTTGATTGTTCCGCTATGCGGACCGGCGTCCCGTTGACCAGACATCGGATGCGTCATAGTGTCAAATCGGCAGGGAATATTCAGCGCCGGCGGAGGAAAAGGCAAACCCGGTTCGCCAGCACGAAGAGGCGAAAATGCACGAGTTGAACGGGGCGGTTCACTGGCACGAACCAAAATCCGAGGAGCGTGCCGGGTTCGGCAAATTCGCCCAGCCGAAATCCGATTACGACAAATTCATGGAGGCCGACGGGCTGCCGGTATTCCGCGGCGTCGGTATCGCCAAAGTCCAGAATCTGCCGCTCGTGGACTGGCCGCGCATGGGCGGCCGGGGTTCCTATATCCAGTTGCACGGCACGGAAGGCAAATGGGGCTGCTATGTCGTCGAGATTCCCGGCGCCGGCGCGCTGAAGGTTGAAAAGCATATTTACGAAGAGGTCTATCTTGTCATCGAAGGGCGCGGTTCGACCGAGGTCTGGGCCGAAGAAGGCGGCCCGCGCCATGTGTTCGAGTGGCAGGAAGGATCGATGTTCTCCATTCCGGTCAATGCCTGGCACCGGATCGTCAACGCCACCTCCAGCCCGGCTTTGCTTCTGGGCGGCACGACGGCGCCCAATCTGATCAATCTTCTCGGCAACACCGATTTCATCTTCAACTGCCCGTATTCGTTCGCCGACCGCTTTTCAGCCGACGAGGATTTCTACAAGCCGGTGGACGATGTCGAACCCGATCCGATCCGCGGGCTGGCCATGCGCCGCACCAACCTTGTTCCCGATGTTTTCAACTGCGAACTGCCGCTCGACAACCGCCGGGCGCCGGGCTGGCGCCGCGTCGAACCGTTCATGACCGGCAACAAGTTCTATCTGTGGATCGGCCAGCACGAGACGGGCCGCTATTCAAAAGCCCATGCACACACATCGGCGGCGATCCTGATCTGCGTGAAAGGCAAGGGATATACCTGCACCTGGCCGGAAGAATGCGGCGTCACTCCGTGGAAGGACGGGCATGGCGACAAGGTGAAACGCGTCGATTATGAACCGGTCGGCATGGTCAGTGCGGCGCCGGGTGGCGCGCGCTGGTATCACCAGCATTTCAACACCTCCAACGAGCCGTTCCGGCTGACCGCCTGGTTCGGCCCCAATCATCCAAGCCTGGTGACCGGCCTCAGGCCCGGGGAAACGCAGATCGACTATACCGGCATGGACATCCCCGAAGGCGGCACCTCGATCCCCTACTGGATGGAGGATACGTTCGTGCGCGAGGAATTCGAGCGCTGCGTCAAGGCCAGTGGCGGCGCCAGCCGCATGGAAGCCCACCGCTACGAAAAGCCCGAATAGCCAATGAGAAGCAACGAAGCGATCGGCGAGGCTCTCGAACATTGCGCAGGCGGGCGGGTATTTTTCAGCAGCAACAGCCGCTCCCTGATCGAGGAGGATGAAATCGAGCTGACCAGCGTCGGCATCGATATCGGCTCATCGACCTCGCATTTGCTATTCTCAAAGATCGTTCTGGAGCGCTTCGACGCGCGCTACCTGGTTGTTGAGCGGTCCATCCTTTACCAGTCGGAAATTCTGCTCACCCCGTACCTCGCCGGCCAGGACATCGACGCGGACGCTTTGGGCGACTTCATTGCCAGCCAATACAGGAGTGCGGGACTGACGCCGGACGCGGTCGATACCGGTGCGCTGATCCTGACCGGCGTTGCGCTCAGGCGAAACAATGCCCGCGCCATTGGCGATCTGTTCTCCGCCGAGGCGGGAAAATTCGTCGTCGTTAGCGCCGGCGACGCGCTTGAAGCGCTGATGGCGGCGCATGGCTCCGGCGCGCTGGCGCTTTCTGAGGAGTGCAAAACGCCGGTGATGAACATCGACATTGGCGGCGGCACCACCAAGATCGCGCTCTGCAAGGCCGGTAAAGTCCTCGCATCGACGGTCGTGGAGGCCGGCGCGCGCCTCGTTGTTTTCGACGCTGAGGACCGGATCGAGCGTATCGAAGCCTTCGGGCGCCGCGATATGGACGATCTCGGCTTTCATCTCGACGTTGGAGACAAGGCCGGCCCGGCGCTGCGAACCGCGCTGGCCGCCAGGATGGCGGAGCATATCCTCGCCGCGGCCAGGGGCGGCGATCTTGGCGACTGGCTCCGCTTGCCGCCGCTGACGGGCAGCGCCGAGGTCGGCAGAATTGTTTTTTCCGGCGGCGTTTCGGAGTTCATCTATGGCCGCGAGGCGGGGCGCTATTGCGACCTTGGGCCGGAACTTGCCGATGCCATTTCCGTAGCAGTCAAAAAATGGGGCAAACCGGTCGGCGCGGCGCATCAGGGGATTCGCGCCACCGTGGTCGGTGCCTCCCAATATACGGTTCAGGTCAGCGGCAGCACGATATTTCTGGACCCGCCAGACGCCGTGCCGGTCCGCAACGTCGCCGTCATTGCCCCGGCATTTGATCTTTCAGACGAGGAAATCGATGAAAAAGCGGTCGCCAGCGCGGTTTCCTTGGCGCTGGCGCGGCTTGACCTTGCCGGCGGCGACCGGCCCGTCGCCGTGGCGACACCCTGGCGCGGTTCCGCCACCTTCCACCGGCTGGGCGCGCTGTGCCGGGGGATGATTACCGGCCTGCGCCCGGTTCTGGACAAGGGTCATCCGCTTGTCCTGGTGGTCGACGGGGATATTGGCGGCCTCATCGGCATCCATATCCGGCAAGAGGAGGGCCTTCAAAACCCGATCATTTCCATTGACGGTATTGAGCTTAAAGAGTTCGATTACGTCGATATCGGCGAAGTGCTGCGGGCGACCGGCGCCGTTCCGGTCGTCATCAAGTCGCTGCTGTTTCCCGCAAGCTGAGACAAAAGGGCTGGGAGATCAAGAAATGGCAAGCCTGGAAAACTCCGACGCCGTCCCCAAAGCCGTCCGCTCGATCTATCCCCCGCTGGTGCTGATCGCCGTGGCGATCGTGATGATCATCTGGTCGCAGCGTTACAACGAAACCGCCCGCCTCGTTCCGCTGCTGGTCTCCTACTCCCTTTTGATTCTGGCGTTTTTCGACCTCCTTTGCCGAATTGACAGGCCGTATATCGGCCCGCTCCGCGACTTCTGGGGCGCCGATTTCCAGAACCGGGAAATGAAGCATGATCCTGAGCTGGCGGCCGAGGTCAATCAGGTTTTGTGGATCGTGGGATGCGTTGCCGGCATGATGCTGGTCGGCATCCTGGCGACCATCCCGGTCTTTGTTCTGTCCTACATTCTCATCATTGGCCGGCGGTCATGGCTTGAGAGCGTCTTGGTGACCGCCATCGTGTTTGCTTTCGTTTATGCCGTGTTCGAGATGCTGCTCGACTATCAGCTTTACCGCGGCGTGATCTTCGACGAACGCGGCTTCCAGGGCTGGTGAGGGCGCGATGATCTCAGCCCGGCAAATCAAACAGCCCGCGCGGCACTTCGCGCAGCCAGGCGGCGATCTCGGCGGCTGGCATGACGTCGGCATATTTGGCGTTCATGTCGAACAGCGAAATCGCGTGGGAAGCCTCCGCCCGATCGAAAACCGCATCTTCGGGCAGGCAAACGCGCAGATTGTAGCTGAACGCATCGACGACCGTGGCCCGCACGCAGCCGGACGTGGTGGCGCCCGCGACGATCACCGTGTCGCAGCGCAATTGCGTCAGTTGCGCCATCAGCGGCGTGGCGAAGAACGCGCTCGGCTTTGGTTTGCGCAGGACGATATCGCCGGAACGCGGCGCGATTTCGGCGATGATGCGGTTTCCCTCGCGCAAGGAATCCTCGCCGCTCCGCCGGTTCTTGCCGCGCTGGCCGGCGCGGTCCCAGCCATCCTCGCGCGCATCGCGCAAGGTGTAGATGACCGGAACGCCGCGCTCGCGCGCCACCGCGATCAACGCCTTGATCTTCGGGACCGCGTTCCATGCCGCTTGCCCGCAAGAGGCGCGCCAGCGCTTGATCGACGCCAGGATCGGCTCGGCGCGATCGCCACAAAAATTATAGGTCATATCGACGACGAGCAGCACCGGCCGCTCGCCGAACCCCCCTTTTGCACCGTAGCCGGCGGCCGAGATTACCTCGCGGTCGCCGCTCGTCAGAAATCTGTCCCAAGGTCTGTCGGTCATGGTCGATTTTCGCCCTCTGGCGCCAACGGGATCAGACTAGTCCGCCATCGCAAGAATGGGCAGGCAAAATACCATTGGATCGGGGCGCGGGTCGCCACCGATCCCACCAGAAAAGGGATAAGGAGACGTTCTCATGTCTAAATGGATAGGTTACGGCCTTGCGGCCGCGATGCTGGCTTTGACCGCTGCCCCGGCGGCGGCGGAATGGCCGAACGACAAGCCGATCAAGTTCGTGATTCCCTACAGCCCCGGCGGCGGGTTCGACACCATCGTGCGCAACTTCGCCCCGGCACTGGAAAACGTACTCGGCGCCGAGGTCGTGCCGGAGAATATTCCCGGCGCCGGCGGAACCAAGGGCGCGGCCACGGTCGCCCGGGCCAAGCCCGACGGATACACGATCGGCATTTTCAATATCCCCGGATTCACCGTCAACCAGGTGATCGGCAAGAAAATGGGTTTCGATCTCAACGAAATCACCTGGATTGCCACTCTGGCGACCTCCCGGTACGCCATTGCGGTCAAGACGGATTCACCGATCAAGTCCTTCAAGGATTTGTGCGCTCTCGGCCGGCCAACCAAATTGTCGGACACCGGAGCCTCGTCAACCTCCTCGCTGACTTCGAAGGTCTCGTTTTCGCTGATCGGTTGCCCGTTGATCAACGTGACCGGCTACAAGGGATCGAACGGCGCCATGATCGCGGTGATGCGCGGCGAGGTCGACGCCACCTTGAAGCCCATCTCCTCCTTGAAGAAATATGTCGATTCCGGCGATCTCAGAATGATCGTGACCTATACGGAAAACGACGTTGTGGACGGTGTGGAAAGCACCGGGAGCCTGGGCCACGAGAAGCTGGCGCAATTCAGTCTTCGCCGCGTCATCGCCGCGCCTCCCGGCCTGCCGGCCGATATCCAGAAGCGGCTCGCCGATGCCTTTATCGAAGCTGCCAATTCGCCCGAAGTGCAGAAATGGGCAGCTGGTGCGCGGGTCGATCTTGAACCCGTTGGCGCCGAGGACACGAGCAAGTTGATGTCTGAATTGTCGACCTTCTATGCTGAGTACAAGGACATTCTCATGGCGAAGTAGGAAGCGGGAGCGCGGCGCCGTACCTGACGCCGCGCTTCCTTTGACTTCCCGGCAAATTTCTCATGGGCTTCGATATTCTTTTCGGCGCGGTGTCCGATGTGGTGACCAGCGGCAGCCTGGTCTTCGTGTTCATCGGGCTTATGCTCGGCCTTTGTTTCGGCGTCATCCCGGGGCTGGGCGGAACAACGGCGCTGGCGCTTTTAATACCGGTCACCTATTCCATGGAGCCGCTCGATGCGATGTATCTTGCCGGCGGCGTCATGGGTGCTACCTCGTTCGGCGGATCGATCACCGCGATTTTGCTCAACACGCCGGGCACGGCGCCGAACGCGGCGACATGCTTTGACGGCTATCCGCTGGCCCAGCAGGGCAAGGCGGGTATGGCCATCGGCGCGTCGGCGACGGCCTCGGCACTGGGTGGGCTGATCGGCCTGTTCACGCTTCTTCTGTTCATCCCGATCGCCAAGCAGATCGTGCTCCTGTTCGGGCCGGCAGAATTTTTTCTTCTGACGCTTCTGGGCCTGACGGCGATCGCCGTTTCGGCGCGCGGCAAATTGCTGCGCGGCCTGATCGCCGGTGGTGTCGGGCTGCTGTTCTCCTTTGTCGGCGTCGACGCCATCACCGGCGAAGAGCGCTATGTCATGGGCTCCAATTATCTCTGGGACGGGATTCCGCTGGTGCCGACGCTGACCGGCATGTTCGCCATCAGCCAGATGATCGAACTGGCGCTGAAGGGCGGCGCCGTGGCCTCGGCCGCCGACAGCGCATCGAAAAAGATTTCCGGCGTGGGCAGCGGCATCGCCGCGGTCTTCAAGCACTGGCCCGTGCTTTTGCGCGGATCGCTCATCGGCACGATCATCGGCGCAATCCCCGGGCTCGGCGGCACCGTGGCGGCGTTCATCTCCTATACCTCGGTCGTCCAGTCCTCGCGCGACCCGGATTCCTTTGGCAAAGGCAACATTATCGGCGTCATCGCGCCGGAATCGGCCAACAATGCCAAAGACGGCGGATCGCTGATCCCGACCGTCGCCTTCGGTATACCGGGCAGCGCGGAGACGGCGCTTTTTCTCGGCATCCTGGTTCTGCACGGCATCGAACCCGGTCCCGCCATCCTTCTCTATCACGAGCGGGAGATCTACGGGCTGATCGTCGCCCTGACGATGTCGGCGGTGGGCGCTTCGATCATCGGCCTGATCTTCGCCCGCTGGCTGGTGCTGATCACCTACGTCAATGTGCATGTCCTGGTGCCGGTGGTGGTGGCGGTATCGCTGACCGGCGTCTATGTGCTTCAGGGCAACCCGAGCGACGTCATTTTGTGTCTCTTCATGGGCATATTGGGATATGTGATGATCCGCTTCGACTATCCCCGCCTGACGCTTGTCATCGCGCTGGTGCTGGGCGAGACGGCGGAACGGTCCTATCACCAGACGCTGATGATCTCCGATCAACAGATGCTGAGCTACATCCTCAGCCGTCCGGCCTCCGCCATTCTTCTGGTCGCGACGATCCTGACGATGTTCCTGCCGATCATGCGCAAAGTACTGGCGCGGCGGTCGCGGGCGGTCGGGTAATACCAAGATGCAGGAGACTTTGGTTTTGAGCGACTTGGAACGCTGGGAATCGCGTTTTTCCCAAGAGGGATATCTGTTCGGGACGGCGCCCAATGCCTTCCTGAAGGCGCAGGCGCATCGTCTCCGGCCGGGCCTGGATGTGTTATCGGTGGCCGACGGCGATGGCCGCAACGGCGTGTGGCTGGCCGAACAGGGGCTCAATGTGCATTCGGTGGATTTTTCGCCAACCGCCCTTGAAAAGGCTGAGGCTCTCGCCAAGGCCCGCGGCGTTCCAATCCGCGCCGAACTTGCCAACCTCCTCGCCTGGACCTGGCCGACCGGGGCCTATGACGCGATTGTCGTGATCTTCATCCAGTTTGCGCCGCCGGCGGAGCGCAAGCGGATGTTCGAAGGCATGAAACAGGCGCTGAAACCGGGCGGGATTTTGATCCTGGAAGGCTACGGGCCGAAACAGCTGGAATTTGGCACCGGCGGTCCAAGGCGACTGGAATGGCTCTATACGCGGGAGCTGCTTGAGGACGCGTTCGCCGACTTTGCTTCCATCGAGATCGATGAATATGAGGTGGAGCTCGACGAAGGCGCCAGGCACAAGGGCATGTCGGCTCTGATCGATTTGATTGGTCGGAAATAGGCGTTGCCCCGATAGGTTTACGTGTCGCCGTCATGGGGATGATGGTGGCCATGACCGCCCTCGCTCTCATGGTGATGGTTCTGCTCGCGCTGACCTGATCCACGCGGATCCTGGCTGAACAGCAACGACTTGATCGTCACCGGCACGGTGAAGGAGGGCAGGCGAATCTTGCCCAGATCGATATAGTCGAAGTCGCGCAAGAGTATGCCGTCGATCACCATCATCTCGTTCGTGACCCCCAGTTCCTCGCGCAGGATCGCGCCAAGCGTTTGCGCCACATCGCCGTCGAGCATGATGTAGATGACATGGCCCTTGGCGATGCGCGCCGCCAGCCCGTCGGCAACGCCTTGCGCAAAAGCGCGGATGCGGGAATATTCCGGCGCCCCGGACCAGGCAAAGGCAAGCGCCACATCGGCCTCGGAATTTTGCAGATCGAAGGCGGTGAAATGGGCGCCGATGGCCTTGGCCAGCGCGGCCGGATCGATGACATCGTCCATCGGAAAGTCGGGCTTGAGCACCTGGAGATTGCGGCGCGGCAGGACCTTGCCCGGTGTCGTGATGCAGCAGGTGTTGCCGCTGAGTTGCACGCTGTATTCAGAGGCGCCAAGGGCGGTGGCGCGGATGCATTCGCCGGCGGGCAGGAGCGGTGCATTGAAGGCGCCGGCCTCGGTCCGCTGGCGCAGCGCCGCGCCAAGGTGCCGGCCCAGATCGGCAAAGTCGCGGCTTTCGCGTGCGTAGACATATTCGGCGACACCGCCGGAGAACATCACCCCGTCCAGTTCGCCGGGATCGCCAAGCGGATCGGTCAGGTAAAACCCCATCGCGCTCTCAGGCGGTGGCTGCTGGGTCAATGCGGCAACCAGCAAATCGGCCATCTGCCCGGCGACCCGATCCATATCCGCGCCGCTCACGGCAGCGCCAAGGCGCCAGTCGAAACCGGCCCGGGCGCCATGGCGCGCGCCGGCCGGATCGAGGCGGGTGATCCGGCCATCCTCCACGACGACCAGGCGTCCGCCGATATGGAACGCGGCGGTGCGCAGAACGTTCCCGTTATCGATCAGCGCGAGCTTGGTCGTGCCGCCGCCGACATCGATGTTGAGGATGCGCTTGGCCGATTCAAAGCTGACCCGGGCAGCGCCCGAACCATAGGCGGCGAGCATCGCCTCCATGTGATGGCCGGCCGTGGCGGTGACGAAATCGCCGCCCTTTTGCGCAAGGATTGCGGCGATGGCCTCGGCGTTTTCGCGGCGCAATGCTTCGCCGGTGAGGATCACCACCCCGGTGTCGATGTCTTGCGGACGAATACGCGCCTTTTCATAGGCCTCGTCGATGAACCGGCCCAGCGCTTCGCCATCGATGCGGTGTTCGCCGCTATAGGGCGTTAAACGGACCGGCGACTGGTAGAGCGTCTGGCGATCGACAACGACATAGCGGCTGGTCAAATCCTCCCCATGGCGGCGCAGATGGACGTTTGAGAACACGACCTGCGTCCCGGCCGAGCCGATGTCGATACCGACACTGCGCAGGGATACGTTATCCTGCTGCCAGATCGGATTTTCCTCCAGCGGACCGGGGTCGATATCGTCATGATCATGGTCGGCATCGGGGCCGTGCTCATGCGGCATCAGGTCGCCGAACATGTGATCGGCAAGCGTATGCGTCGGGATTTCCGGCGTCTTTTTCGGCCCTGACATGATTATCCCGACGCGTTCCGCTATGTGGACCATCGGTCCATTGACGGGATTGTAATTGCGCCATATCGTCTTTTCAAGCGGGCTGGCACCATATCAAAAATGTCCACGGCACAAGCGGAAGGAGCGTCCATGGCGAAGGATGCGATCGTTTCAGAACAACTTGCGCAGAAATTCGCGAGCGAGAAAGAGACCCCCTACACCCGCTGGGTGGCTTCGCAAGGGCTCGATATCCTCAGCGGCCACTTCGTCAAGAACCTCAACACGGTCGAATTGAAGCCCTGGGCGCGCCGCGGCGGCAAGGCGGTGTTCATCAACCACGACGCTTCGCGAACCTCAAACGACTGTTATGTCTGCGAGATACCGGCGGGGGGCAAGCTCGCGCCGCAGCGTCAGCTTTGTGAAGAAATGCTGATGATCCTGTCTGGGCGCGGCTCGACCTCGGTGTGGAACGATACCGGGGCCAGGGTGACTTTCGAATGGGGGCCGGGGGCGATCTTCGCGATCCCGCTGAATGCCGGCCATCAGCATTTCAACGGATCGGGTCGCGAACCGGTGCGGTTCGTCGCGGTGACCAATCTGCCACCGGTGATGAACCTTTACGAAGACCCCGGCTTTATTTTCAACACATCGTTCGATTTCAAGAATCGCTTCAGCGGCGAGCCGGATTATTTCGCCAACAAGGGCGAGCAGAAGGGCCTGCTCCTGGAAACCAACTTCGTCGCAGACGCGATAAACCTGCCGCTTGTCGAAGCCAGGGAACGCGGCGCCGGCGGCGGCCATATCCGCTTTTCAATGGCCAAGGGTTCGATGAACAGCCATATCAGCCAGTTCCCGGTCGGCACCTACAAAAAGTGCCACCGCCATGGTCCCGGCGCGCATGTCATCATCCTGTCCGGCGAGGGTTTTTCGCTGATGTGGGCGGAGGGCGAGGAGCCCAAACGCTACGAATGGCAGGCAGGCTCGATGATCGTGCCACCGAATATGTGGTTCCACCAGCACTTCAATACCGGCACCAGCCCGGCGCGCTACCTTGCCTTCAAGCACGAGAGCGTGTCGATCCGCAACGCCCAGGGCGTGCCGAAAGCGTGGATCTCGATGCGCATCGGCGGCGATCAGATCGACTATGCCGACGAGCGCTCGGAGATCCGCACGACCTTCGCCGAGGCGCTGGCCGAACACGGGCTGGAATCGCGGATGGAGACTGCCTACGAGGCGGAACTGGCTGACCTGCCGCCGAAACCGCAGGCCGCTTAGAGTTAGGTCTGGACCCTAAACTTCGATGATCACCCGGCCGTTTTCGGTGAAGGTCTTATAGGTCTTGAGGGGCACCATGCAGGGTGGCGCGACCACCTCTCCGGTGCGGATGTCGAACGCCCCGTTGTGGAAATCGCATTCGATGATATGGCCGTCGAGATAGCCTTCCGAAAGGGAACCGGGGCCATGGGTGCAGTCATCGTCGGTTACGAAAAATTCTCCGTCGACCTGATAGACCGCGAGCGTCAGGCCGCCTGTCTCGACCTTGATCGCCGTGCCCGGTTCGACGTCGCCGGTGGCGCACAGGTCGATCCGTGACGCCGATCCGCTCATCCGTTATTCTCCTGTCGATCAATGCATCTTGGTATAATACCAAGGCGAATAAAAGAACAGCGTTCCGCATGCAAGAACCATCGCGTGTGATTTGATTGTGATCGTCTAGAATAGGGGCGCGAGCGGGGAAAGGAATTTTCCGCCAAAGGCCGCTGCGCAACGCTATTGGCCAGGGAGTTGTCCGATGCTTCGCAAGGAAGTCAATGACCTGCTGACTCAAACCGGCTCTGGAACGCCGATGGGAGCAATGTTCCGGCAATACTGGATGCCGGCGTTGCACGCCGAAGAACTGCCGGAAGACGACTGTCCGCCGGTGCGCGTCAAATTGCTGTCCGAGCGCCTGATCGCGTTTCGGGACTCGGACGGGAAAATGGGCCTGATCGACGAGTTTTGCGCCCATCGCGGCGTTTCGCTGTGGTTTGGCCGCAATGAGGAAGGCGGTCTTCGCTGTCCCTATCATGGCTGGAAATACGATGTTACCGGCCAGTGTATCGAGGTTCCCTCCGAGCCGGCCGAAAGCGGCTTTTGCCAGAAGATCAAGCTGGCCGGGTATCCGCTGGTCAGGATCGGCGATGTCTTGTGGACCTATATGGGCGAGAAGGACAAGCAGCCGCCTTTGCCGGAATGGGAATTCGCCAAAGTCCCTGCCGAGCAGACATTCACCTCAAAGCGCTGGCAGGAGAGCAACTGGCTGCAGGCCCTGGAAGGCGGCATCGATTCCAGCCATGTCTCCTGGCTGCACAGCGGTGATTTGAAAACCGATCCGCTATTCAAGGGTGCGGCGGGCAACAAATATAACCTGCAGGACAAAAGGCCGTTCTTTGAGGTCGTGGAAAGCGATGGCGGATTGTACATCGGGGCGCGGCGCAATGCCGAGGACGGCCAGTATTACTGGCGCATCACGCAATGGGTGATGCCCAGCTTCACGATGATCCCGCCGCGCGGCGACCATCCGGTCCACGGCCATTTCTGGATCCCGATCGATGATGAAAATTGCTGGACATGGAGCTTCGATTATCATCCGGTGCGCGCCCTCACCAGGGACGAGCGCCAGGCGATGATCGACGGTCTTGGCGTGCATGTGAAATACACGCCCGGCTCCTATCGCCCGCTCGCCAACAAGGACAATGACTATCTTATGGACCGCGAAGCGCAAAAGCGCGGCGAGACCTATTCGGGCGTTGCCGGCATCGCCATGCAGGACGCTTCGCTGCAAGAAAGCATGGGGCCGATCGTCGATCGCACCAAGGAGAACCTGGTTTCCACCGACAACGGCATCATCATGGCGCGGCACCGGCTGCGCAAGGCGGCAATTGCGCTTCGCGACAAGGACGAGGTTCCGCCAGGCGTCGATCTGGCTCATCAACGGGTCCGGTCCGTCGCCATCGTATTGCCGGCGGACAAGCCCTTTATCGATGCCTGCAAGGCGGATATGTCGGTTCGCCCCGGCGTAAAACAGACGTCAGTCTGAGGCGGTGGTCTTGTCAGACTATCCGACATTGCTTGGCAGCTGCGCCAAAGCGGCGACCGCGGCCGAAGCGCGTTTCCGGGTCGATTACCCGAACTCCAGACAACGCGCATCGCGCATTATCGCGCTTGATAAGGCCAGCGCGGCGGTGATGGCGCGAATCGCGGCGGCGCCATGGAACGGCGCCCGTTTTCTCACCTATGTCTCCAAGACCGCAGGGGCGAAGGGCCTTGATTCCCTGCCTGTCGATGCTTCGCTGAAGGATGCCGATGGCAATGCGGTCCGGTTGAGTGACGAACTTGACGGTGCCGATGTCGTCGTGATGATCGCAACGGCAGGCGGCGCGTCGGATGCAGCCGCGGTGATCGGCAATGCCTGTTTCGTGCGTGGTATTATGACCACCGGCCTGGTTACGGCGAGCGGTGGAGACCGGGCGGAGGTCGAGCGGACGGTCGCGGCGCTCAGACCCTATGCGGCGATGCTCGTCATCTCCACAAGCGAAGAATACATCCCCGAAATGCTCACCGCGCTTCGCGCCTGAGCATTGCGGTTGGAGAACGGCGGCATGGAAATCTGGTCGGTTCTGGTCTTCGGCATGCTGGTCGGCATGCAGCATGCCCTGGAGGCCGATCATCTCGCCGCCGTCGCGGCGATGAGCGCGAAAAAAAGTTCGCGACGCCAACTAGTGCTGCGCGGCGCTTATTGGGGGCTTGGCCACACATTGGCGTTGTTTGCCATCTGCGGCGCGGCGATCCTGCTTGGCCTTGCCATTAGCGAACGCGTCGAGGCGGTGCTGGAATTTTGCGTCGGTGTGATGATTATCCTGCTTGGCGGGCATGTGCTGTTGACGCTGTTTCGGCGGCGCATTCATTTCCATGTCCATCAGCATGGCGGCGAGCGGCATGTCCACGCCCACGCCCATGCCGGCGAATCCACCGGCCATGAGGCCAGTCCTCACGCCCACGCCCACCCAGGCGGCGGCTTCATCAAGGCGCTGATCGTCGGCCTGGTGCATGGCGCCGCCGGATCGGGCGGCCTGCTGGTGCTCGTTGTCGCCGTTTCCCAATCGACCGCCTGGGCATTGTTTACTGTGCTCTCCTTCGGCCTCGGCTCGATTCTGGGCATGGCGACGCTTTCCTTCGTTGCCTCCTATCCGCTCAAATTCCTGGAAAAGGGCGCCGCCTGGCTCAACCAGGCGGCGATGGCGGCGATCGGCGGATTTGCCGTCCTGATCGGCGGCGCCTTGGTGATCGAAAACGCCGGAACGCTGGGATTTTGAAATATTACGAAACGGACTGGGCGCTAAAGCGTGTCGCGCAAAAGTGGGCACCGGTTTTGCGATAAAGACACGCGCAAATAAAGAGAGAAAGCAGGGCGCGTGAATGCCAATGAACGCGACTTGGCTTTAGGAGTGTTTCATGTGTGGCGATATCGACGACGACACCAGCCTTGATGATGAACTGCTCGCCCGGCTGACGGCGAACGCCAAAAAGTATGATGCCGTTGCAGGCGGCGGCGATGCTTCCGGCGCGACCGACTTTTCCGGTGGGGCCGACCGCTCCCGATATATGAGCAAGCTTTTCCGCGACGGTCTTTCCCGTGCTCTTGCCGATGCAAATGCCGCACCGGACGGTGCGCGCACTGACGCCATTGCCTGTCAGGCGATCGTCCTTGCCCGCCTTGCCGGATTTCTGGCCGGCCACATTCCGCCCGGAGCCGACATGTTCCGGACCCTCGTCGATGCCGTGATGGACGGCTACAAGGAGCCCTCTGAGAACATCGAACGGCATTCTCACGATCATCACGCGCATGATCATTGAGCAGTCGGCGACCCGGCCGGATGCAGGTCCGCGTGATGGCTGATCGCGAGTCTGATGGCGCGCTTGGCAGTGAGTCATGGCCGGCGCAGCTTTTGCGCCTCGCCTTTGGCAAGAGTTTTTGGGGTTTTGCGGCCCTGGCCGTGGTTTCCGGCCTGACCTGCCTGGTGGTCGCCGGCCCGGAGGCTTTCGCCGAAGTTCTCGCCGATGATCTTGACATGCTGGCCAGAACGGTGCCGCGAATTGTCGCGGCGATGGGCGTTGCGGGGTTTATCTGGGTCATGCTGCCGCGCGATAAGCTGACCCGGCTGGTCGGCCGGGAGAGCGGCTGGCGCGGGCTCGTTATCGCTACCGCCGCCGGTATCGTCACGCCCGGCGGTCCGGCCGCGGCCTTCTCGCTGCTTGCCGTGCTTGGCGGCGGCGGTGCCGACCGGGGCGCTCTTGTCGCCTATATTTCAAGCTGGGCGATACTCGGACTGCAACGCGTGCTGGTCTGGGACGTGCCGTTCATGGGCGCGGAGTTCTCGCTGACCCGGCTTATGATCAGCCTGCCATTGCCGTTTGTCGCCGGCCTGATCGCCCGCGCCCTGCCACTGACATTGCAGCTTGCCGATCAAGACGATCTGCACAAGAGACCGTCGTGAATTTCGGCATCGCGATCCTTTATGGTCTTCTCGCCATCATGGTGCTTGCCGCATTGTCGCGGAGGGACGGAACCTTTCAGCGCGGCCTGCGCCGGGCGGTGGAGCAGCTCGCATTGCTTGCGCCACGCATGGTCTGCGCCCTGACCGCGGCCGGCTTCATTGCCCGGCTCATTCCCAGTGAATTGATCGGCCAATATCTCGGCGCCGAGGCCGGCCTGAAAGCGATCCTTCTGGCATCCGCGCTCGGGCTGTTCATACCGGCCGGGCCGGTTATCGCGTTTGCCATTGCCGCGATTTTCGCCAGGTCAGGCGCATCGACCGCAGCGCTGATCGCCTTCATCACGTCCTGGAGCCTGTTCGCCGCGCATCGTATTTTCATCTATGAAATTCCCTTGCTGGGGCCGTCTTTTTTGCGGCTGCGAATCGTGTCGGTAGCAGCGTTACCGATTATTGCCGGGTTGATCGCCCTGGCCTGGGCGGGACTGGCCTAGGGCAAATGATGGGGGGAAAGATATGAAAGTCGCAGTCATCGGCGTTGGCGCCATGGGTCTGGAGATGGCCGGCCATGTCAGCCACGCCGGCCATGAGGTCGTGGTAAGCGATATTGATGCGCAGAAAAGAGTCCAGGCCAAGGCAAACGGCCTGGAAGTAGCCGAAACGCTGGCCGAGGCGGCGCTCCATGGCGAAGTCTGCCTCGTTGTTGTGGCGACCGATGACCAGTCGCGGGAAGTTACGCGTGACATCCTCAATACCGGCCGGCCCGGCGCGGCGATCGTCATTGCCGCGACAAACGATCCACGCAATATGCAGGCGCTTGGTGCGGAAGCGGCAGCAAAAGGCTTCCGGTTTGTCGATGCACCGGTGGTTTTCGGCCTGCAAGGCGCAAAAGACGGCGAATTGGTCAGCCTGTGCGGCGGTTCCGCTGAGGATATTGCCTTTATCGAGCCGGTTTTGACAGCCTATAGCCGCGCCATCCACCATGTCGGTCCGGTCGGCGCCGGGCAGCTCGCCAAGACCTGCAACAACATGATGCACTGGGCGGCCTGCGTGGCGAACTACGAAGTGCTGCTGCTGGCCAAGCGTTTCGGCGTGGACGCGCAACGCATGCGCGAGATCCTGCTCGACTGCCCGGCGCACAATGTCACGCTGAAGCGCTGGGATTCGACGCGCTTTACCTGGCACGAAAAGGACATGGATGTGGCGCTGGACCTGGCGCGCGACGGCGGCGTTGCGCTGCCGCTCTTCGGCCAGGTCGACCAACTGGTCAAGCGTCTGGGTCCGGAGCGGGTAAAAGAGCTGCTCTACGGAAAAGAAGCGGAATATCTCGGTCAGCGGATCGTGCCGCTCGATCGCGAACATGGCGGCCTGGGCTGATCAACAAGAACGGGAGGATGCGATATGGCCGAAGAAGGTGAAGCAAATTACAGGAAATATCAGTCCGACGTTATTGTCGATCTGCTGCAGCGCTACGATTTTCCCTTTATCACCATGAATCCGGGGGCAAGTTTTCGCGGCCTGCACGACAGCCTGATCAATTATGGCGGCAACAAGCCGGAACTGCTGCTCTGCCAGCATGAAGAGACCGCCGTGCAGATCGCCCA
>SMVA01327043.1_pt1 | contig 17222 bp, 15 predicted proteins | sample 2456451 | NCBI WGS metagenome assembly SMVA01 (sample SAMN11095933, study PRJNA526329) | marine sediment metagenome | biome: Marine sediment; feature: Surficial sediment; material: Deep marine sediment; isolation source: Hadal surficial sediment | place: Pacific Ocean | collected 2014-05 | depth...
CCAGACCGGCCAACGCGCCGTTCAGTATCATGGTCAGGTCAGCCCTGCCAAACATGATACGCGCAATCAATAATGCCGCGATCACGCCACCTGCCGCTGCCGCATTGGTATTGACAAATACCACCGCCACAGCATTGGCGCTTGCAATATCGCCCAGTTTCAACACCGAGCCGCCATTGAATCCGAACCAGCCCATCCACAGGATGAACGTTCCCAGCGTAGCAAGTGGTAAATTTGCACCCGGGATCGCATTGATCTGACCCTGTTTACCGTATTTTCCCTTGCGTGCGCCGAGCAGTAGTACCCCGGCCAGAGCCGCAGCGGCACCGGCCATGTGGACAATTCCCGAACCAGCAAAATCGGAGAAACCAAAATCATCGGCCAGGCTATACAGACCAAAAACGCTTTGCCCGCCCCAGGTCCATGCACCTTCTACCGGATAGATGACACCCGTCATGACCACCGCAAATAACAGGAATGCCCAAAGTTTCATACGCTCGGCAACCGCCCCCGAGACAATCGACATGGCGGTGGCAACGAAGACTACCTGGAAAAAGAAATCCGAAGCAGAGGAGTAAACAGCGCCGCCTTCGAAACCCTCTTCAGCGGAGAGCGCGAGCGCATCGGCAACCAGTGAATCATCGCCAGCGATACCTGCCAGCAGTGCACCACCGTCGTACATAATCTGATAGCCGTAAACCATGTACATAATACAGGCCACTGCATACAGCAGAATGTTTTTGGTGAGTATTTCAGTAGTGTTTTTAGAGCGCACCAGGCCGGCTTCGAGCATCGAAAAGCCCGCAGCCATCCACATTACTAGCGCACCGCAAACCAAAAAGTAAAAAGTGTCTATTGCATACTGTAATTGAAAGATTTGATTTTCCACGGTAGATCCTCTTAAAGTGCGCTTGAACCAGACTCACCGGTTCGAATCCGGATTGCCTGCTCTAATGATGTAACAAATATTTTTCCATCACCGATTTTTCCGGTAATGGCGCTCGAACTGATGGCCTCGATCACCTGATCCAGCAACGAATCGTCTATTGCGAGATCGAGCCTTACCTTGGGTAGAAAATCGACCACGTACTCCGCCCCGCGATAGAGCTCTGTATGACCTTTTTGCCGCCCAAAGCCTTTCACTTCGGACACGGTAATACCCTGGACACCGATCTCGGACAAGGCTTCGCGCACATCGTCGAGCTTGAAGGGTTTGATAATGGCTGTAACCAGTTTCATCGATCTTGTCTCCTGCATTAATAATGGTCGTTAAATGCAGAAACAATGCCACCATCGTATAATCCCCTTTATTTCAACGACTTAATAATGGAGCTAGGCAGGCAATCGAAAAATAGCTACACTAGGGCAGCAAATAACGCCGTTCCGCACCACTATGGGGCTAAACGGGTGAATTAACGCACCATAATGAGGCGAATCATGTTCGACAATCAATCGATCAATCGTCTGTCCGAAAAGATCAACCAGTTACTACCGCCTGGTTTACGGCAGGTAAAAAGTGATTTTGACGCTCGCTTAAAGACATTGTTGCAGCAGCAGTTATCCGCACTCGAACTGGTGAGCCGCGAGGAATTCGATATTCAGGCTCGTGTACTGCAGCGAACACGTGCTAAACTCGAAGACTTGGAACAGAAATTGAAACATCTGGAAGATAAGCTGGGAAGCTAACAACCCAACAAGACGAGGAAGGGAATCCATGTCACTCACTCAATTAACCACCCGCGCACAAGAGGGCATTCACGCCCCTGAAGTAAAAGTCGAAGTCCATATATCGAATGGTTTACCCGCGTTTACCGTAGTCGGTCTACCCGAGGCAGCGGTGCGCGAAGCTCGAGACCGGGTGCGTTCCGCGATCATCAATTCGGGCTTTCAATTCCCGATGCGCAGGATTACGGTCAACCTGGCACCGGCTAACTTACCCAAACAAGGCGGACGTTACGATCTTTCAATTGCGCTCGGCATACTGGCAGCCTCGGATCAAATCGACGCCTCACCGTTGGTCCACTACGATTGTTATGGAGAACTTGCACTAAGCGGTGAGTGTCGCGCGGTCGATTGCCTTTTACCCGCGCTGATCGCTAGTAAACAGGCACAAAAACAGGCCATTATCCCGCTGAATAACCAGCAGGAGGCAAGACTGGTGAGAGACATGCCAATTTTCACCAGCCGCTCACTGCTAGACGTTTGCATCAGTCTCAACGGCGGTACTGGCCTACCATTACTCGACTCGTCGGCAGACCAAACACGGCTCAATTTTGAACTCGATTTATCCGAAGTATACGGCCAGCACCGGGCCAAACGCGCGCTCGAAATCGCTGCAAGCGGCGGACACCACATGCTGATGACGGGCCCGCCTGGCACCGGAAAATCCATGCTGGCGCAACGTCTTAATACGATCTTACCACCGCTGTCAGAATCCGAAGCATTGAGTAGTGCGAGCATTCGTTCGATTGGCCATAAGCCAGTGAATAGCCACAACTGGTTACAGCGGCCTTTCCAGTCGCCGCACCATACTGTCTCCGGGATTGCCCTGGTTGGTGGGGGCAGTATTCCAAAGCCAGGAGAGATATCGCTTGCCCACAACGGCGTACTGTTCCTCGATGAGCTAACCGAGTTCGACCGTAAATCAATCGAAGTACTGCGTGAACCCCTGGAAACGGGCAAAATTCACATATCACGGGCTTCGCGACAGGCCGAGTTTCCGGCCGAATTTCAATTAATAGCTGCGATGAATCCCTGCCCTGGAGGCTGCGAATCGATACAGACCTGCACCTGTAGCCATGAACAGTTAAACCGATACCGTAACAAACTGTCGTCGCCATTTCTGGATCGAATTGACATCCAGATCGAATTACCCCGCCTGGAGCATAGCGAATTGCTCGGACACCGCGATACGCCCCAGGAGACCAGCGATCAGGTCAGAGCACGGGTTATCGCCGCGAGAAGCCGTCAAATGAAGCGACAGAAATGCCTGAACGCACGCCTCAACAATCACCAGATTGAGCAGCATTGTCGGCTCGACGAAGCGACTGAAAGATTGCTGATGACCTCTATGGACAAGCTCAGGCTCACCGCAAGGAGTTATCATAAGCTATTGAAACTGGGGCGCACCCTGGCTGATATGGTCGATGAAAGTGACATCCAGCATGCGCATATAGCGGAAGCTATAACCTATCGCCAACACGACCGGCGCGTCGGCACAGTATACCAGTAAAAAGTTACCGGAACTTAGGACCCCCGAGCCGGGATGACTGCAATGGAGGGTGGCAATGCAAAAGGGCTGTCGAGAATAACCCTTGAACTTGAGCTACAGCAATTACTACACTTGTAACCTATTCCCGCTGACGCGCGAACGCCCAGTCTCAGGATAGTACCTTTCGATACAGGCCGCTTCGTAAATTGATGGGACTATCCGGATTAAAGACTCGATTCACCCAGAATATATTCGATCACACTACGAATTTGATCTTCAGAATAGGTCGATCCGCCATTGGGGGGCATCGCACCCTTACCGTTTATCGCCGAAGTGACCAGGGAATCAATGCCATTGGCCAGGCGGCTTTTCCACGCAGCACTGTCACCAACTTTTGGTGCGCCGGCAACCCCTGAAGCATGGCACGCCTGACAGGCACCCTGGTATAACTGTTCTGGGGACATTGCGGCCATATCACTCGAACCCGAACTACCGGCATTAGCCAGAATATGGTCGAGTGTCACCACCGGCTTAAGGCGCATGGCGATATCTTCCATCGTCCCTGGCCCCTTACTGTCAATGGACATGCCGTCATTTGCCTGTCGAGGGAAAACGACCTCGCCCAATATCAGAGCGATTAGCAGTAACCCACCCAGTAGGGACAGATTCTGCGGCGAAAAAGTATTATGCTGCTCGGAACTCACTGATTAATCTCCACAAGCTTTGCCTGGTCAAAATATAATGGCCAGAAAAAAGTGGTTGAATTATCCTCGAAAACGCACGTTATCGCAAAAATAATTACTGCATCGTGTCAAATTAACATCCAAATCTAAACTTGTCGTACAGCGGACTTATCTATTCGACCAGGCCGATCAACCGCCTGGGCTAAAAAGAGTTTCGATCTGTGGCATGATTTCACCAGAATCCACCGCAGAGATTTTCGGTAACCACAATGTCACAGTTGTACCTTTTCCTGGCTCGCTCTCGATCTCTACGCCACCTTCGTGCTGTTCCAGGATCTCCAGTTGGACTCCATTCAGCAAGCTCGCGGCATAGGTGACGAGTTCTTTATTAATAGATTGTCGGCTACTGCTAGCTGCAAATGCGATTACATTTATTTAGATTCCCTCGTTATTTCTAATCGGATTTTATTTTTTTACAATGAATTTGTCTTTTATTTTAGCGCGAAATTGGTAGACTTATATTTATCGTAGGCAAAAAAAACCCACCTGGTAACAGGTGGGTTAAAAAAGTCAAAACCTTGAGGAGGAGGAAGGGGTTTTAACTTGAAACCATCGAAAGAGCCGCTATTTGACTCTTTAATCTACCGGTTCCAGCCCTGGAACCCATTAAAAATCATCTTTACCTGCCGACATGTCTGGCAGGTTGATATAATAATAGCCAAACTGTTACAATAACAGTTACAATTTTTCTAAAATCTATACGATACAGTTGAATAAAACCATGGCAGTTTCGACACTACCTCGCAGCGATTCCTTCAAATACGACCAGGTTTCTCGCTATATCAACGATTTGATCGACAAGGGTAACTTAAAACCAGGAGATAAGGCACCATCGCTACGCAAACTGAGCAAACAGCTCGGCGTTAGTATTTCTACCGTTTCCCAGTCCTATTTGAGTCTCGAGGATCAGGGTATTTTAAGCGCCAAACCACAGTCTGGGTTTTTCATTAACGCACTCGCTAACCAGATTAATAATATTCCCAAATCGACTACTACTTTGGGTCAGCCACGTAAGGTTCGATTTGGAGAATTATTCGAAGAAATTTTTCTCAATGCCAATAATCCGCGCATTGTGCCTTTTGGCACCTCCCGGCCTTCGATGGAATTCATGCCGATTAAATCTCTGACGCGTACTACGCGTAGTATCATCAGCCGCCATCCTCAAAAATGCATGGACTACTGCTTTCCTCCCGGGGATCGAAAATTACGTGAGCAAATCGCACACCAATATGAACATACCAGTACTCGTGTGTCTCCGGATGATGTCATCATAACCTCCGGCGCTACCGAGGCGTTATCACTCAGCCTCCAGGCCGTGGCCAAACGCGGTGACATTATCGCAGTTGAGTCGCCTACCTATTTTGCCGTTTTACGCCTGATCGAAAAAATGGGTATGCTCGCACTGGAAATAGATACCGACCCACAAACAGGCATGGAACTAGATGCTCTGGGGGACGCATTTGACACGATGGACATCAAGGCAGTGTTAGCATCACCTAATATCAGCAACCCTCTGGGCAGCTTGATGCCGGAAGACAAAAAACGCCAAATGGTCATAATGCTGGCCGAACGCGATGTTCCACTGATCGAAGATGACGTTTATGGCAATGTGTATTTCGGCGATAAACAGCCCCGTGCAGCAAAATCTTATGACCTTAACAACCTGGTGCTAAGCTGTTCTTCATTTTCCAAGACGCTCGCACCGGGTTATCGTATTGGCTGGGTTCTTGCCGGACGTTACCGCAACAAAGTACTCGAGTTAAAGCAGGCGACCTTTTCCGCCACCTCGTCGATCAACCAGTTCGCAATGGCTGAATTTTTGAGCAGTGGTCAGTATGATCGACATCTGGTTCGGCTGCGTAAAACTATGCACGATCAGGTAGAAAAGGGGCGCTATATGATCGCTAAAAGTTTCCCCGAGGGCACCTGTATCTCCAACCCGCAGGGAGGCAACGTAGCCTGGGTGGAGATGCCTCGTGGCTGTAACAGCATCGAAATATTTAATCGCGCTTTGCAAAAGAACATCGGTGTTACACCGGGGATATTGTTTTCTGCCACACGTCGATTTAAGAACTACCTGCGAATAAATTGTGGTTTTCCCTGGGATGAGACGAATCAGCGTGCTATCGCTACACTAGGACAAATCGTTTCAGACCTGCGCGAAGACGCTCCCGTATAAATACCAGTTTCCGAACTCACGGATAGAACTCACGGAAATGACGCCTGCTTCAAGCGATCTCCCTACGTCTGCACGAGCGCTCGATTTATTACACTCAGTATTTGGATACGATCGTTTTCGCTTTCAGCAGGCAAACATAATACAAACCCTGCTTGATGGGGGTGATGCACTGGTGCTGATGCCAACCGGTGGAGGCAAGTCGGTTTGTTTTCAAATACCCGCAATGATTCGCGCTGGAGTCGGCATAGTCATATCCCCACTAATTGCGCTGATGCAGGATCAGGTCGATGCACTCAAAACTGTGGGTATCCGAGCCGATTACATGAATTCAACCCAGTCTAGCGCGGTGCGTGCTGGCGTGGAGAAACGGTTACTCAACAATGAGCTCGACCTGTTATATGTTTCGCCTGAGCGCCTGAATACCTCTGATTTCATCACCCTGCTGCAGCGATCCTGCCTGGCGCTATTCGCCATCGACGAAGCGCACTGTGTGTCGCAATGGGGTCATGATTTTCGAAGCGACTATCTACAGTTAAAGCTACTGCATGAACAATTTCCCCAGGTACCGCGAATTGCTTTGACAGCCACTGCCGATAAGCGCACCCGCGAAGAGATCATCCAGCAACTTGAATTGCAGCAGGCCCAGGTATTCATCCACAGTTTCGATCGAGCGAATATATTCTACCGCATCAGCGAAGGGCAGAATAATCGCGACAGGCTATGGCATTTTATTCAGGCCAATCATGCGGGAGACGCAGGTATCGTCTATTGCCTGTCGCGTAAGCGGGTAGAAGCAATCGCCGACTGGTTACACTTGAAAGGCCGTATAGCACTGCCCTACCACGCGGGTATGGACGCGGATACGCGAGCACAGCACCAGCACCGATTTCTGGCCGAGGACGGGGTAATCATTGTAGCTACGATTGCATTTGGCATGGGGATCGACAAGCCCGACGTACGTTTTGTCGCTCATCTGAACATGCCAAAAACAATTGAAGCCTATTACCAGGAAACTGGGCGAGCCGGGCGCGATGGCCTGCCTGCCAATGCCTGGCTCGCCTATAGCATGCAGGACGTGATCAGTGTGCGTCAGATAAGTCAACAAAGCGAAGCAAGCGAAGTGTTCAAACGAAACCAGCACAGAAAGCTCGATTCGATGCTAGGCCTGTGCGAACAGGTCACCTGTCGCCGACAAACCTTGCTGGCGTATTTCGACGAAACTCTGAACAAATCTTGCGGGCATTGCGATAATTGTATCGAACCACCGACCACCTGGGATGCCACCGAGGCCGCACGCAAAGCTTTGTCCTGTGTATTTCGCACTGGACAAAGGTTCGGTTTCAATTACTTGATCGATGTATTAATGGGCAAACCGCACGAACGAATTTCGCGCAACCGTCACGATCAAATCAGCACCTGGGGCATCGGAACCGAGTTATCGATGAACCAATGGCGTAGCCTTTTTCGTCAACTGCTGGTATATGGCTACCTTGAAAGCGATAGCAGTCAACACGGCGGCATGCGCCTTACCCAGCGAGCCAAACCTTTACTGGGCGGAAACGAAAACCTTATGTTGCGCGAAGTCTCACCTGTAAAACAGAAACCGACTTCACGCTCGAACAGGCCACCACTCGAAGCAACCGATCAATCTCTATTCGACGCTCTGCGCGCATTACGAAAATCACTTGCGGATGATCGCGGCGTGCCTCCCTATGTGATTTTCCATGATAAATCCCTGCTTGAAATGATCGATGCGCTGCCGACTAATTTGAGCGAGATGGCCGATATCAGTGGCGTGGGTGCGCAAAAACTGGAACGCTTCGGCCAGGCTTTTCTTACCGTGATCAAACAGCATCAATAAAGGTGCTCTCTCGTACGGCCTCGATTTCTTCGCTTAGAGAGATCCATTCGTCTTCCTGTTTGTTTAAATCCCGCGCGACCTCTGCCTGCTCGAATAGCGTGTCATTTAATAATTCTTTTTGTGCCTGCTGATAAATAGACGCCTCTGCCAATTGGGATTCTAGTTCACCTTTGCGCTTTGACAGCTTTTCTATCCTGTTTTCAAGTTGTTTGAGCAGTTTCAACTGCGGCTTCAATAAACGCCGCACGGCCATCTCATCAACTTTTCGGGTCTGGCGTGAATTAGATTTGTTTCCGTTCGGTTTGCTTCGATCTGCCTGTCCCCCTTTGCGTTTTGCCAACCAGGCTGGATAGGCGTCGATATCGCCATCGAAACGCTGCAACTTACCCGCATCGACTAGCCACAGGTCATCGCAGACGCTACGCAGCAAATATCGGTCATGCGAAACCAGTATCATACTACCTTCAAAGGTCTGTAATGCATTGTTCAAGGCCAGTCTCATTTCGAGATCGAGGTGGTTGGTCGGTTCGTCTAGCAGGATTAAATTAGGACGCTGCCAGATCAACAAGGCGAGCACCAGGCGCGATTTTTCACCACCGGAAAACGTCCCTACTCGCTGCATAACCCTGTCACCGCCGAAATTGAATCCACCCAGATAAGTGCGTATCTCGCGCTCACTGAGACTTTCATCGAGACGCTGTAAAATCAGTAATGCACTCGCGTCCAGGTCTAGCTGCTCGACCTGATGCTGGGCAAAATAACCGATTTTCAAGTCTCTGGATATATCGGCCTGTCCTCCTCTCGGCTGCAACTCTCCGGCCAGTAATTTGATAAAAGTAGATTTACCCGCCCCATTCAACCCAAGCAGTCCAATGCGCTCACCAGGAATCATCGAAAAGCTGATATCGCTTAAAACGGTGGTATCACCATAGCCTATCGCCACGCGGTCGAACCGGAAAAACGACGTCGGCAGTGCGCGCGGCACCGTGAATTCAAAATGAAATGGTGAGTCGATATGCGCCGGGGCGATCAACTGCATTCTCTCCAGTGCCTTGATTCGACTTTGCGCCTGCCGCGCTTTGCTTGCCTTGGCTTTGAATCGATCGACAAAACTCTGTATGTGCGCAATTGATTTTTGCTGGCGTTTGTAATTGGCCTGTTGTTGCGCGAGTCGTTCCGCCCGGCGCTTTTCGAATGTCGAATAATTACCCCTGTATAGTTCGATACCCTGTTGTTCGAAATGCGCAATATGATCTACTACCGCGTCGAGAAATTCCCGGTCGTGCGAAATGAGCAACAGGGTTCCCGCATAACGTCTCAACCATTGCTCAAGCCAGATAACCGCATCGAGATCGAGGTGATTAGTTGGTTCGTCGAGTAGCAGTAGATCGGATCTACACATTAGCGCCCGCGCCAAATTCAGGCGCATCAACCAGCCCCCGGAAAATTGCTTGAGTGGGTTTTCTATCTCGGCATCGTCAAATCCGAGCCCTGATAGCAATATCGCTGCTCTGGCATAAGCATTGTAGCCATCAATCTGTACGAGCCTCTCGTGGCAGGTGCCAATTTGATCCCCATGATGTTCCCGTTCAGCCTCGGCTAGCCGAGCCTCAGTCTGACGCAACTCGTTATCTCCATCGATTACATATTCGACGGCCGCCTGTTGGTTCAGGCGAGTTTCCTGCTCGACGATAGCAATCACCCAGTCGGCAGGTTTCGAGAATTCACCCTGGTCGCTGCTCAGGTTTCCCTGTATCAGGCTAAATAAGGATGACTTACCGGTTCCGTTAGCGCCCGTGACCCCGACTTTCTGCCCCGAGTGCACTGTAAAAGATACGCTTTCAAACAAAAGAGTAGTGCCTCTGCGCAGCGCAAGTCCGGAAAATTTTAACATGCTATTACTACCCCATAATCGCCATCACAAATAGAGAATTGTCACCAAAGCAAATAAACGAATACGCAATTATTGATTACCAACTTACAAAATGCGCTAACATAGCGATTCTGCTGCTGGGAAGTTTAGCGCATGAATATAGAGAAATACTACAGTCTTGATGGTTCAAAGCTATCATTTACGCGCCAACAGGGCAGCGATTTTGCCAAAACTGTAGCCGGCGATTTCAACCCACTTCACAATGTCGATACAACTCGTTTTTGCATTCCGGGCGATTTGTTATTTGCAGTCATTATCAGGCATTATGGACTGCACCAGATTATGGGCTTATCCTTTTCCGGCATGGTGAACGATTATGTAACCCTATATCTGCCCGAAGTAAATGCACGCGAGATTTCCATCTACGATGAAAAAAATAAAAAATACCTCGATATTTCCACCAACGGTGAGCTCACCAGGGATTCGAGATTAATCGACTCGCTCACTCGCAGTTATGTCGAATTTTCAGGGCATAGTTTTCCCGATTTACTGGTGCCTATGATGAAAGAAAAGAAAATCATGATTAACACCGAGCGTCCGCTAGTCCTGTACGATCATATGCGCATTTCTCTCGACACGCTGGATATCGACGAAGTGGCGCTGGAATTTGCCAGCAACGAATTCCGGATCTATGGTAAGCGTGGCGATGTTGTGCTCAATTTTAATTTAAAGAGTAACGGCAAGATCATTGGTAGAGGGCAAAAGAAAATGGTGGTAAGCGGGCTGCGCGAGTATGTACAGGAGAAAATCGATATACTAGTGGACGCATACAACGAGCGTAAGCGGAAATACAGAGAAGCAGCCATTGCGCTTTAACTAAGGATTGTAAATGTCTGATGCGATTACGACACGGAGCAAATTTAGCCGAAAAGCGCAGTTACCCGTCGTCAACTGGCATTTCGAGTCCATATTTAACACCGATGTCCGCCCATAAAGGTTTTTCGTTAGCCTGCTAGTACTCTCTGGCAAATACCAGATAAAATCCTTTCCTCGCACCGCTGCTTACCTGAAACCGAATATAAGCCGTGGGATCGACAAAATAGTCGAATCGAATGCCAGAACTGATCCGATCAATTAGCTCAAACAATTCCGTACCCTTGCTATCGGTAATATCCCCGTCGACGATTTGATAAGCAATAAATGGCGTAAAACGTAGCGTGTGCCACTGCCCACTAAATCCCAGTTCCAGCCGGGTTTCATACCATTCTATCAGGCTAGAATCGGTATCAATCGAGTCACTACCGCTATTGAATCGATATGAGAATCGCCCCTGCAGCGAGAAATTTTCACTCAGCCTCAGTGGTAAACGCAAGTAGAGCCCGAGCGAGCTAACGTCGAATTTTTGAGTGTTACTCGGCGATACATTTTCGCTAATTCGTAGGCTTATTAGCCCGATATTGATGCCGACTCTCAAATCATTAGCGGTTTTTTCCTCCAAATTTAAAGTCAATCGATTAATATCACTAGTGTGTTGTCCTTTTTGAAATACCCAGCCTGCCGAGTAATCTTCGATACTTACCGATACACCAGTCAACTCCGCCATCGCATTGGTACTTAAAACCGCGGCAACTGTAGCGATTGCCAGGGGCAGTAATTTCATTGCAGGGTTATTCGCGACAGGTCGAATGAATTAGACCCCGGATGAATTTCACATTCAATCTGGGGGCGAGCCATTTAACAAATCCCCAGTTTTTCCAATTGTTGCCGGTCACTGATTTCCTCGCAGGTAGCGTTCACCCATTCCTTAACTGCCGAGATAATTTCCTCCGGCGTTTTAGCCTCGGGATCGATCGGTTTGCCTATCACGACACGAATAGTGCCCGGCCATTTGATCCAGCTATGCCGGGGCCAGAACTCTCCCGCATTGTGTGCGATCGGCAGTACTGCATATCCAGTCTTATTGGAAACGATTGCTCCTCCCAGTTTGAATGGCTTTTGCTGCATCGGCAGGACACGCGTACCTTCAGGAAACAGCATTAATATCCGCCCCTGGTCCATACGTTGTTTACTCTCCGAAACCAACTGATTGATAGCCTTACGCCCAGTACCGCGATTTAAAGCGATTGCGTTCATCGCTCTCAGACCCCAGCCAAACAGTGGAATCCAGGTAAGTTCTCGTTTCACTACCCATATCATCGGGTCAAAGAATTTTTGCAGGGCGATTGTTTCCCAGGTCGAACTATGCTTGCTCATGACTATAAATCCATGCTCGGGGATATTTTCCTGCCCCTCAATCTGGTATTTAAGACCGCAAATATAATGTAACAAACCAAGCGAACACTCTATCCACAGCTTGATTACGAAAATACGTACTTTTAAAGGGGTGAAAAACAGCAGCGAAATTAGCACAGCAGCCAACAGGGTAACCGGGAAAAAACCAATCCAGAACAGGGTAGATCGAATACCCAACCAGAATCGGTATAGCTTATTCGCTCGCATTTTTTTTCAAAGTATCCCGTACAAAATGAGCAAGATTATCGAAAACCGGTACGTCGATAGCTTCGGGATAATTCTGCATCACATATTCTCCATTACCGGTGCGAACCAGTATGGGTAAAGCATTCACCATTTGGGCTGCCTGTATATCGGAAATACTATCCCCCACAAATGATGTCACCGACAGATCTATATCAAACTGGCGTGCTATCTGGATCAGCAGCCCCGGTTTGGGCTTACGGCAAACGCAGTTTGCCCGGGGACTATGGGGGCAGTAAAAAATACCATCGATGCTTGCCCCGCGTGCAGCAAGCATTCGATCCATCTTGTCGTGTATTTGCTGCAGCGTTTCTTCGTCATACAGGCCACGAGCCAGACCAGACTGATTACTCGCAATAGTCACCAGATACCCAGCTTTTTTGAGGCGACAAATGGCTTCCAGGCTTCCGGGAATCGGTATCCACTCGTCGGCCGATTTAATATAACCTTCGGAATCCTGATTGATCACTCCGTCGCGATCGATGATAATCATCTGGGACATTTAAAAAGCCTCGAAATATAAATCAGTTCATTAAGGTGTCACGACTGAATTCGCGAAAAATCAGCCACTTTTCGAAAACATCTATTTAACTGGTTGAGTAGCGCGAGTCGATTATTCTTTACTGATTCGTCGTCTACCATCACCATCACTTCGTCGAAGAAACAATCGACTACAGGTCGCAACATCGCCAGCTGATTAAGGCCTTCAAGATAATCACCCTGCGCGAATAATCGTTCAGCATCCGCTTGCAAATCACACAGTTCTTTATATAGTTTTTTTTCTGCTGGCAATTCCAGCTGGGCCGCATCGACTTCTATCCCGGCAGCCAGGGTATTTTTTTTGAGTATATTCGCAATGCGTTTATTAGCAGCGGCAAGTGCTACTGCGGCCTCGTTATTCTGAAACTGATGCAAGGCCTGTACTCTACGATCACAATCGAATAACAGAGGCGGGCGACTATAAATTACCGCATCGACGATATCGTAAGGGATGCCCTGATCCTGATAATATACCTTGAGCCGGTCAAAAATATAGTCGATCACTTCCGCGACTACCGGGGCAGCATCGATTTTCTGTTTGAGGCCGTCGACGGCCCTGTTGCACAGCCAGTCTAAATCCAATGGAAGTGATTTCTCAATCAGTATACGTACTATTCCGAGCGCTGCCCGCCTCAACGCGAAAGGATCCTTCACACCGCTGGGCTTTTGCCCAATCGAAAAAATTCCAATCAGACTATCCAGTCGATCGGCCAACGCCAGACATTGCGCCTCCTGATTGAGCGGCAGTTCGTCGCCCGCAAATCTTGGCCAGTAGTGCTGCTCTAATGCTTCGCATATACGCTCGGGTTCTCCATCGTGGGTGGCGTAATAACGGCCCATAATTCCCTGTAATTTTGGGAATTCACCGACCATAGCGCTGACTAAATCGCATTTACACAATTGTGCAGCTTTACTGACGCCGATATCATCGGCACCTAATTGCTGTGCAATATCTACCGCCAGAGCATCGATTCGCTCAACCTTATCGCCAATGCTTCCTAGCTGTTCCTGAAAAACCACCGCGTCGAGGCGAGAGCGCCAGCTGCCCAGCGGCTGTTTTAGGTCCTGTTGATAAAAAAACCGCGCATCGGAAAAGCGCGGACGTATCACGCGCTCGTTTCCGCGCGCCACTACATCGGGTCTTTTACTGTCGATATTTGCGATCGCTATAAAATGGGGTAAAAGATCACCCTGCTGATCGAATAGCGCAAAGTATTTCTGATTATCCTGCATTGTCATGACCAGCACTTGCTGTGGAAGGTCGAGAAATTCGGCATCGAATTCACCGCATATAGCGACTGGATATTCGACCAAAGCAGTCACTTCGTCGAGCAGCACTTGGTTAATCTGCGCACTGCCACCAAGCAACAAAGCCTGGTGCTCTACCAACGATCGAATGGTTGATTTTCTATTATCGAAACTTGCTACTACCATCCCTTTCGAAAGTAAAATCTGCTCATATTCACCCGCCGCCAATATCTCAATTTTTCCGGGTGCATGAAATCTATGCCCATAGCTAAATCGGCTGGAGCCTACGCCCAAAATTTCGCCCTCGACCAGCTCGGACCCAATCATTAATACCAGCCACTTTACCGGCCGTACAAATTCTTCATTACCGCTTCCCCATCGCATTCGCTTCGCTATGGGTAGCTTTTTCAGTGCAGCAGCAACCAGATCAGGCAGCAGTGAGGCCAGGCTACGACCGGGTTCGGATTTCTCGAAATACAACCAGGTTCCTTTATCTGTCTTGCGCTGCACAAGCTGATCCACACTAACCCCACAGGAACGGGCAAACCCCTGCGCAGCCCGGGACGGGTTACCTTCTGCATCGTAGGCAGCCTGCAGGGCAGGACCACGCTTCTCGATCGATTGATCGGCCTGTTGAACCGGCACTTCATGCAGTAGCATTGCGAGCCGCCTGGGAGTCGCAAAAACCTCCACCGATGCTGGCGTTAAGTCTAAGTTCACCAGCGCCTTCTGTACCAGGTCAGCAAAGGCCTTCGACAGCGACTTCAGCGATTTAGGGGGGAGTTCCTCGGTGCCCAGTTCGATCAAACAGGTCTCAAGTTTGAGCTTACCCACCGCTTGACTCCTGCCGCAGCAATGGAAATCCGAGCGCTTCGCGAGACTCAAAATAAGTCTGGGCGACCGCTCGCGCGAGCGTCCTGATGCGCAAAATATAGCGTTGACGTTCGGTGACCGACATAGCGTGGCGCGCATCGAGCAGATTAAATGCGTGCGATGCCTTAATGACCTGCTCGTAGGCGGGCAAGGGTAGCTGATGTCCTATTAATTGCTGGCACTGGGTTTCGCAAACATCAAACCAGCGAAATAATTCATTGGCATTAGCCAGCTCAAAATTGTATTTCGACTGTTCTACCTCATTTTGATGATAAATATCGCCGTAGCTCACTATACCCTGTGGTCCTGTGGCCCACACCAGATCATAAATACTGTCGACCCCTTGAATATACATGGCCAGACGTTCGATTCCATAAGTGATTTCGCCAGATACCGGACGACATTCTAGTCCGCCCACTTGCTGAAAATAAGTGAACTGGGTGACCTCCATACCGTTGAGCCATACTTCCCAACCAAGTCCCCAGGCACCTAGCGTGGGCGACTCCCAGTCGTCTTCCACGAATCGAATATCGTGCACCAGGGTGTCGAAGCCCAGACGCTTTAGTGAATCAAGATACATTTCCTGAAAATTATCGGGAGAAGGTTTGAGTAACACCTGAAACTGGAAATAGTGCTGAAGACGGTTGGGATTATCGCCATATCGACCATCGGTCGGTCGGCGGCTCGACTGCACATAGGCGCTACGCCAGGGTTCGGGTCCAATCGCTCGTAGAAAAGTGGCTGGATGAAATGTACCAGCACCGACTTCCATATCGAGCGGTTGCATCACCACACAGCCCTGTTCGGTCCAGTAGTCCTGCAATGTTCGAATAATACCTTGAAAGCTGCTGGAATCGCTCGCGGACTGATTACTCATCTATTAAATACAGAAAAATTCGCGTGATTATAACTAACTGATCCTGGTTCCACATACATTTTAACTTCAAATTGCTCGCTTCGGGCTGTTGTTGTGTTCTCGCGGTAAGTAGGTAAAGATGCGGGGACTGATATTTCCTGCTAGCCCGCATATCGCACAATAGAGATTGAAGCTCTGGGAAATACGGCAAACAAGCCCAATTTTTCCCGAACTCGTTCAGATACAAACTCTATTATTAGCATTCCAGTATTTTCATGTCTATTTATTTATGTTTATTGACTAGAATCACAGGCCATCTCCGCCTTCACGCTATTGACGGACTTGCATTATGAATTTCCATTTCAAGCAATGGTTGACCTGCCTGAAGCACTATATCTTGATGTGCCTGTTCGTTTCTGGCCCCGAACACTTACCCCGCAGCTTACACTGCATTATTATTAGCCTGCTGGCCTATTTCCTGCTCGGTTTTTCATTGGTTGATCAGCATCGCAGTTACACAATGGTAGTCGCGCAAATCTTGCTGGAATTGGGGCTCCTGGCTCTGGTCGCTCATATTGGTCTGAAATGGAAAAAAAAGCTGCCTCGATTTCATCAGACTTTTTCCGCATTGCTTGGTATTAACTTGATCATCACCGCCGTGAGTATTCCTGTCTACCAGGCACTGGTGCAAAATATTAGCGCGGGCGGGGAAATAAGCCAGTCTGTTTTGAACACGACGATGGTGGTCATCATTTGGAATTTGGCCGTGATGTCGCTCATTTTTAAGCGCGCCTTCGAAATCAATACGGTGTTTTCGTCTATGATATGTTTCAATTATTTCCTGCTTTATCAGTTTATTATCATCTGGATTATCTAGGGAGCCTCTGATCGAATCATGACTGGAAATCGTGAATGCCAAATATTCAATCTCGGCATCGCATACACTGGTGGTGCGCGCGACGCTCCCACGGCTCGACGTATTGGTGAAGGGTGTGAGCTGGCTAGCGAGCTTTGCAAACCTGGCAATAATCCGGCTGTTATGCCACCCAGGGAAGTGCCCGTGCCGCAGCGACAGGATGTCTTCGAGCGTCCTTGCTTTTCGCGCTCCTATCCTGATCATTTTTTATCCCAATACCAATCACTCAGACTGAATCAGCGGCTCCGTGCATGAATATCTATATTCTGGGCATCTGTGGGACTTTCATGGCGGGCATTGCAATACTCGCACGCGAACTTGGGTTTGAGGTTGAGGGATCGGATGCCAATGTTTATCCACCGATGAGCAATCAACTGAACGACGCAG
>SMVA01023376.1_pt1 | contig 17220 bp, 16 predicted proteins | sample 2456451 | NCBI WGS metagenome assembly SMVA01 (sample SAMN11095933, study PRJNA526329) | marine sediment metagenome | biome: Marine sediment; feature: Surficial sediment; material: Deep marine sediment; isolation source: Hadal surficial sediment | place: Pacific Ocean | collected 2014-05 | depth...
GTATAGCCCCACGCAGTAATACCTAAAGCATGTAAATCACCTGATTTAATACTCTTCTGAATACCACGAAAAGGTAGTCTATGGACAAGTAATTTTGTCAGTGGCGAATCATCCAGTAGAGAGATTGCACCATGCTTATTGAATACCAATGAAGCTAGTATGCGTACACTATTGAACAATACGCCAATGGGGTCAGAACGATAAACCTGGTCGACATGAAAATTTTCCCATACATCTACTAGTTGTCGTACCCCCTCATGGAAATTTCTAGCTGCAACTGCGAGACTTGCCGCGTTTATTGCACCGGCAGAGGTCCCACAAATCACGGGAAAGGGATTGCGTGCGCCTTTTGGCAACATTGCAGCAATTGCACGTAGTACGCCGACCTGATAGGCAGCGCGGGCACCTCCACCAGTAAGAATAAGGCCGACTTTAGGTGGTAATGGGGGGTGATGGCGTTGTAGCCAATCTCGCCATCTCGATCTCATCCGCCAGGTGCCAATTCTGCTTTTACTTTTTCCAACGCATCGCGCAAAGTTTCCTCAGAGAGAGCATTCAAGCAGTTGGATAGCATCTCAGCCGCTTCGTAAGTTCCTTCCGGCAACTTGCTGCTGTCTAGATTGGCAATGAATACTGCTGCTGCACCGGTCGTTTTGAGCAAATTTTGACGTTCGTTCATAAGTATTTCAATTTCGGCGAGCAACATGGAGTTTTCTTGTTCGTTCAGTGTATGACGCATTGTTTTATTCCCGGTACGCTGGTGTAATACACCAGAATATGAAATATACCAGAATTAGTGTACACATAAAGTTCAGGTTCACGGTCATTTGTTTCCCAATTTCATTATTCTGACTTTATGAAAATATGGATACTTGTAAAGCTTAGGTGGTCATGAGAGACAATTTTTTCACTGAGTATTTTTAGGATTAGTATCTTGCGCTAGTGGCCCATTGTCACTTAATAGTTTGTTTGCAATGTATCGGAATTTTTCTAAAGAAATGAAGGTATGTTAGTAGTAATATTTCTTTATGGTGGGTAGGTGCTGGGTTGTCGCTCGCTCATCATCGATAGCTTGTACGGAGCATTTCCCAGCGTACCGCATAGTAATCTACAATGCCGATCATTTAATATAGGATTCGGATGAGACTGGCAAGAGCAACTGAGAAGTTTAAGTGTATCGGATTTTAATTCTTTCCTACTTATTATTTACCATATCCTCCGGCCTTATCCAAATATCGAATTGTTCTGCCGTGACAAGCTCTGATGCAATCGCTGCTTCTTTTAACGTTGTACCTTCACGGTATGCTTTTTTGGCAATTTCAGCCGCTTTGTCGTAGCCAATATGAGGGCTGAGGGCTGTTACTAGCATTAGAGAATTGCTCATTAACTTGTTGATATGATTAATATTAGCTGTTATCCCTGCCGCACAATTACTATTAAAGCTCATTATGCCATCTGAGAGCAGGCGGACACTTTGTAGGAAATTGTGAATTATAAGTGGTCTCATCACGTTGAGCTCAAAATTCCCCATAGCTCCACCCATATTGATAACCACATCGTTACCCATTACTTGGCAGCATAACATGATCATCGCCTCTGATTGAGTAGGGTTGACCTTGCCCGGCATTATGGAACTGCCCGGTTCATTCTCTGGAATTCTCAGTTCACCAATACCGCAGCGAGGCCCAGAAGAAAGCCAGCGAATATCATTTGCAATTTTCATTAAAGATGCCGCAATAGTTTTCAATGTACCATGTGCATTGACTAGCGCATCATTTGCAGCCAGCGCTTCGAATTTATTGGGTGCGGCGGTGAACGGGAGGCCAGTTAACTTTGCTAATTCTGCTGTCGTCCGTGAGGAGAATTCAATGTGAGTATTTAAACCGGTACCTACAGCTGTACCGCCAAGTGCTAGCTCACATAAATGTGGGAGAGATGAATCAAGGTGATTTATCCCGTGGTCAAGTTGCGAAACATAACCCGAGAATTCCTGTCCCAGAGTAAGTGGAGTCGCATCTTGCAAATGGGTGCGTCCAATTTTGATGATGCTAGAAAATTCTTTTACCTTGGCGGCAAGAGTTTGTCGTAATGCACGAATAGCAGGTTTTAGCTGATGTTCAATAGTTTGCATTGCTGCCACATGCATTGCTGTTGGAAATACATCGTTAGACGATTGTCCCTTATTTACGTCATCGTTAGGGTGAATCTTGCGTGCCGAGCCGCGCTTACCACCGAGTAGTTCGGAAGCGCGGTTTGCGAGTACCTCATTCATATTCATGTTTGTTTGCGTACCAGATCCGGTTTGCCATACCACCAGTGGGAACTCGGCTTCATGGAGGCCCTCGATTACTTCATCAGCAGCTTGAATGATGGCAGTAGCGCTAGTCTTGTTGAGCAAACCCAGATCGTGATTCACTTTTGCAGTAACACGTTTTACCAAGGCAAGGGCATGTATTAGCGCAAATGGCATGTTCTCGTTCGAGATCTTGAAGTTTTGTAGGGAACGTTGTGTTTGTGCTCCCCACAGTGCTGTGGCAGGCACTTTCATCATGCCCATACTATCTTGTTCTTCGCGGAAGCTCATGAAAATTTAAAGAAATAAAATGAAACTGATTATGGATTGGTGCTACCAAGCATCTACCGATAAAACCCATCTGTGCTAAAGTTTAGTCTCTGTATTTGTTGTGAAGGCAAGTTGTTCCAATCCAAATGCACAGTGTAGAGAATGAGGGATCTTGGTTCACAGTTTGCCAAGAATCTATTCTGATATTTTTCGGGTTTTGTACTTGTAACTTTTGTCAGCAGATCTGATCCTTGGTTTGTATTCAAGGCGTTATCAAAAAATACCTTGTACTTCAAGCAAATCGTGAAGGACCAATACAAATTTAATCAATCTTCAAGGTGAGGTGATTCTTCACCTGGTTCCCCTGTCTCATGATCGATCCAGCTAGAAACACCAATCTCATCTTCTGCCTGCTCTAGGGTTTCACCAGGTTCGAAATCTGAATCAGCGTTGTATTCCATGTCTTGAATAGCCTCAAGTAGGGTAGCGAAGGGACCAAATTCCTTGTCACCTTCATTTGCATCTTGCCAGTAGAAACCATCAGGACGCTCTATGATCCGTGTATTGTCGTAATCGCGAGAAGCTGTTGGAATTGTGGTAGTCAAAATTACCTCGTTACTGTTCCTTAAGTGTGCTTAAAATGTGGATTAGATTCCATATTAACTCTGCTTACCAATTTTTACTAGCGTAAATATAGAGCGCAAATGATTTGTCCACTATAGTATCAAACAGGCTTTATATATCAGTATCTATACTACTTTTTCTGAACCACGCGCTCGATCTCCTTGATGCCCACATGACGTACATCTTTACCCTTGACCAAATAAATCACATATTCAGACATATTCTTTGCGTGATCACCGATGCGCTCAATCGCTTTTGCTGCAAACAAAATTTCTATTGAAGAAGAAATATTACGTGGATCTTCCATCATGAAAGTGATAAGCTGCCGTATTATAGAACGGAACTCTTCGTCTACTAGTTCATCTTGACGGGCAACCTGAGCTGCTTCTGCTACATCAAGACGTGCGAAAGCATCCAGAGATTTTCGCAGCATTTCCATTGCGATATTTGCTACATGTCTAATTTCAATAAAGCGTGGTTTATTCATTCGGTCATCGGCATATATTAGTTGTGCCATACGTGCGATTTTCGCCGCCTCATCTCCCATGCGCTCAAGATCCGTAATAATCTTGATTACCATTATGAGCATACGTAGATCACTGGCAGCAGGCTGTCGGCGTGCAATGATCTGGCTGCAAATTTCATCAATTGATACTTCCATCGCATTTACACGGTGATCATCAGCCACAACTTGCTCCATCAAATCATGATTAGCAGTGGTAAGTGCCTTTACTGCATGTTCGATCTGCTCTTCAACTAACCCACCCATTTGCAGCACGTTCATTCGTACTGACTTAAGATCCGCATCAAATTGTTTAGATATGTGTTTTCTGGTTCCCATTTCACACCTTTAGATTATTCAGAAAAATTATTTTTATCATATGTGTAGATTGTGACAGCTTTGTTATTACTTGAATTAGATTTCTATCATACGAATACCATTGTCGGTACCTAGTAGTAACACGTTGGCACCTCGCCTTGCGAATAGGCCATTTGTTACAATACCAGTTATTTGGTTGAGGTTTGTCTCTAGCTCAACCGGGTTCAGAATTTGCAAACCATGTATATCTAGGATTACGTTTCCATTATCAGTAATAAATCCTTGACGTAGAACAGGATGCCCACCTAGCCGTACTATTTCGCGTGCAACATAACTACGCGCCATTGGAATCACTTCTACTGGTATCGGGAATGTGCCAAGCACCCCAACTAGCTTGCTATGATCAGCAACACAAACAAATTTTTTTGCTGTTGCAGCAACGATTTTCTCTCTTGTTAACGCCCCTCCTCCACCCTTAATCATGTGCAGGTGTTCAGTAATCTCATCCGCTCCATCTATATATACAGGCAGCTCGCCTACGCTATTCAAATCCAGTACCTCAATATGGTGTTCTCTGAGTCGCTGGGCCGTGTTCTCAGAACTTGCTACTGCACCTTCAATTTTATGCTTGATCTTGGCCAATTCGTCTATAAAATAATTCGCAGTGGATCCAGTTCCTACCCCTACAACATTACCAATAGAAACGTGTTGGATGGCGGCTTGGGCAACTGCACGTTTTTGTTTTTCCTGTGTCTGGGTCATAGTGTTTCCGTACATAAATAGTATGTATTAGTTATTAGAATAGCTCTATCTGCAGATTTTAACAATTAACCCGTATACTAAACATACCTCCTGACATGCTAAAATTCTTCAAAGTTTATGATTTCTTAAATTTACGTATAAATGAAAAACGATTACCTAGAAAGAATTCTTACTGCTCAAGTTTATGATGTGGCGATAGAAAGCCCATTAGAATTTGCACCAAGCTTGTCTGAGCGTATGAATAATCGGTTGCTACTGAAGCGTGAGGATTTGCAGCAGGTATTCTCATTTAAGCTACGTGGTGCCTATAATAAAATGATCAAACTTTCTCCCGAGATGCTTAAACGTGGAGTGGTGACGGCTTCTGCGGGCAATCATGCGCAGGGAGTGGCTTTAGTTGCACAGCGGCTAAATTGCAAAGCCACAATCGTAATGCCTGTGACTACTCCACAAATTAAGATGCAAGCGGTTAAAGCTTATGGCGCGACCATACTTCTTCATGGAGATTCCTATGATGAAGCCTATGCTCGCGCACTGAAACTTTCAACACAGAAACGATTAACCTTCATTCACCCATATGATGACCCCGACATTATTGCCGGGCAGGGCACTATAGGTATAGAAATCTTACGTCAACACACTGGACCCATCCATGCTGTATTTGTGCCAGTAGGTGGTGGTGGACTTATTTCTGGCATAGCTTCTTATGTGAAAAGATTGCATCCAGAAATAAAGATCATTGGGGTAGAACCGATTGATGCAGATGCCATGTACCAGTCACTAAAAAAAGGACGCCGCGTTAAACTTGCTCAAGTGGGGCTATTCGCTGATGGTGTAGCGATTAAGCAAGTGGGCAAAGAAACTTTCCGTATTTGTCGCAAATTAGTAGATGAAATCGTACTGGTTGATACCGATGCCATTTGCGCTGCAATTAAGGATGTGTTTGAAGACACACGCGTTATGTTGGAGCCCGCGGGGGCACTTTCCGTTGCTGGAGCTAAGGTATACGCCAATCGAGAGAAATTTCGTGATAAAACTTTGGTAGCAGTTACTTCTGGCGCTAATATGAATTTTGATCGGTTACGACATGTTTCTGAACGAGCAGAATTAGGTGAGCAGCGTGAAGCGGTGATGTCCGTAACCATTCCCGAGAAACCTGGTAGTTTCAAGAAGTTTTGTACCATTCTGGGTACGAAAAGTATTACTGAATTTAATTATAGATACGCTGATCCAAAAGAAGCGCACGTATTTGTCGGTGTATCAGTACGTAACCGTAATGAGACAGAAAGATTGATCAAGAGCCTAGAAAAAAATGGTTTGTGTACTGAGGATCTCAGTGATAATGAAATGGCAAAACTACATATACGCCATCTGGTTGGGGGGCGTGCTGGCGGAGTGAAAAATGAAATTCTTTATCGCTTTGAGTTTCCTGCTCGCCCCGGTGCGCTAATGAAATTTCTAAATAGTATGAGCCATCACTGGAACATCAGCTTATTCCACTACCGTAATCATGGTGCTGATTACGGTCGTGTGCTAGTTGGGATGGAAGTGCCACCTGGAGAGCAGACTGATTTCAAGACATTCCTTAATCAACTCGGCTACCGTTATTGGGATGAGAGTAAAAATCCAGCATATAAGTTGTTCCTCGGTTAGAGACCAGACCGAATTCTCATATACACTTATCGAATTTTAGAATTTCTTAAAATTTTAAGCATTTTCAACTCAGACGCTGCACCCATTTTCATCACAATTACCATTATTGATTTGTGATTCTATGGGCGTTTCTGTAGATATAATTTTTTCAGAAAGTAGCGTTCCAATCGAGAATCCAACCGTTAGGTCGCTTATATGACCGAACTTATGTAAACGCAGTTTACCAGCCTTATCGATCAGAATAAGTGTTGGAGTTCCCTGCATCTGATATGCATGCATGGTTAGCGGCAATCTTTGCTGATGATCATCATACTTATCGATACCAATCGGAAAGCGAAGCCGGTATTCGTGAACAAATACTTCAAGCGCGTCACGACCCATCACAGAATGATGTTCAAAGACAGTATGCAGACCGATCACTGCAACCTCCTTTGGGTCGAACTCTTCATACATTTTTTGTGCCTGTGGAATACCAACTTGTACGCAACCTGGACAGAGCATTTGGAAAGAGTGGAGTACGATTACTTTTCCGCGTAATGAAGCAAGTGTGATTGATTGCGGTGTATTGAGCCAACCAGAAGTTTGTAACTCCGGAGCTAAGTCTTCATGACTATAAGTTTTAGTTTCTAGCATTATTAGCTCCAATGATGAGCTTTTGGCAGCAATGGTAGTCAGACCCGTCTCCTTCGTCAAGGAAGAGTCTCCTAAGTAAAGGAGTAGGCAGCATCATTCCTAATTTCAGTACAAAGATTACTTCGATTTTTTGGTATCTAGTAGGGGCGAATCAATTAATGATGCTTTAGGCTGGTTTAAAGAACAATGAGCCATACAATGTATGTAAACATCCAAGTCTATAAACTAACGCCATGCTAGAGTACAATTCTAGTTCGCAGTAGAAATAATCACAGCATACACAATCTTGAACACTCTGACCCTTACTCGCCCCGATGATTTGCATTTGCATCTGCGAGATGGTGAGCAAATGCGAGCAGTGCTACCTGACACTGTGAGGCGTTTTGCCCGAGCTATCGTAATGCCCAATCTTAACCCACCAGTAGTGACAACCGAAATAGCATTAGCGTATAGCGAACGTATTCATGCTGCTCTGCCAGCAGATATGCGAATGTACTTCGAGCCATTGATGACACTATATCTCACTGACAATACTGAAATTTCTGAAATTGTTAAAGCCAAGGCAAGTGGCATGATACACGGTATGAAATTTTATCCTGCCCGCGCTACTACTTATTCCGATACAGGAGTTACCGATATAGCCAAGTGTTTTGCCGTACTTGAAACTATGGAGCAGGAAAGTATGCCCCTGTTAGTACATGGAGAAGTAAATGACACGGAGGTAGACGTTTTCGATAAAGAAAAGATTTTTATTGACAGAGTGTTAATTCCAATAACACAGCGTTTTCCAGATTTGAGAATCGTATTTGAGCACATTACTACCAAAGAAGCGGTAGAATTTGTTAAAGGAACATCAGGAAATATGGGTGCAACCATTACTGCTCATCACTTGCTTTTCAACCGCAATGCTATGTTTCAGGGTGGAATTTATCCACACCACTATTGCCTACCGGTGCTAAAGCGTGAAATTCATCACCTGGCATTGATCGAAGCCGCTATCAGTGGCAATCCAAAATTTTTTCTCGGCACTGATAGCGCCCCCCATTCCAAAGACACCAAGGAATCTAATTGTGGTTGCGCAGGTATCTACACTTCTCATGCAGCTATTGAGCTTTATGCGGAAGTATTCGAGCATGCAGGCGCCCTGGAAAAATTAGAGGCCTTTGCTAGTTATTTCGGCGCAGACTTTTATAGATTACCGCGTAATAAAGGCAGTATTAGTCTGATAAAAGAGAGTTGGGATGTACCCATGGAACTTGAATTTGGGGGAAGAGCGTTGGTTCCATTACGGGCTGGGGAAAGTATGATCTGGAGAATGCTTGACTGATAGGGCTATTGCTCAGTGTTTTACAAGAGATAAATATGGATGATAAAAAGTAAGAGTAAAAGAATTACTTAGATTTTTCTTTAGTATCTTTCTCTTTAGTGGTTGGGTTTAGTACTGTTTGGTCCTTTTCCTTCATTTTGCTTCCACTAAAAACTTCAGGTTCTTCTACCGCCACATACCAAATACAGCAGCAACCTGATAGCATAGAAATTATAACTAATAGTAAACTTATACGAGTCAAGTTAATGATTTCTATAATATTTATCTATCTATGCTTGGGTGGGAGCATTCCGTAAAAGCCTGCACGAGGGTTACGCTCTTCATAGAAGAGATACTTCTTTTGACAACAAAGTGAAGAACAGAAAAGTTATCTAAATAAGATAGGACCATGGTTGTCGCAATGGTTATTATGTTGGTGATGTAAGTGGCCATCCACTAGGTAATCGACGTGATCTCCATGTGGGACCGCTTCATGGCCGCATCCACCACCATGCACGTGATCAGTCAAATGGTCATTGCATGCGTGACCACCTGTACATGTAACAGGATTGGTGGCAGCTACCGCCAAAATATGTTCTTCGATTACTCCATTATTACTTTGATGATGTAGATGACCATCGTGTAGATAATCAACATGATCTCCATGGCGGATTGCTGTATGTCCACAATTGATGCCATGAACATGGTCGTGGTTTAAGTGTGTATGAGGCATAGTTTCCTCTTGGGGATTCTTGAAAAAATTGAAATGCTAGTACTCGCCCTATGGGTGATGACTCTTAATATGTTTATGCGCTATATGCATACTACAAATAATCAAGTAGTTTTTCAAATAATAAATTAGTTCTCTCCAAATCCTAGCTATAAGAAGCGTTGAAATTACGGCTCAGTATTTTTTTGCCGCTTGATATAAAGGCATCACTCTCGGTACATTCAGACTGAGGTCGCGAATACGTGATGAGCTAGACGGGTGGGTACTGAGGAATTCTGGTGGGCTACCTTTGGCAGCTTCTCCCATTTTTCTCCATACGTTCACAGCTGCATTTGGATTGTATCCAGCACGCGCCATCAGCTCAAGACCCATTAAATCTGCTTCGGTTTCATGGGTACGGCTATGCGGTAAACCAAAAGTTACATTTGCTACCATGGCCGCTAGATTAGTACTTTCTTCGCTCAGTCCCAGCGCTAAAGCACCCACACTCACAATAGCTTGCTCAGCCATCTGTTCTGACATACGTTCACGTCCGTGCTCACGAAGTGCATGTGCAATCTCGTGACCCATAACTGCAGCAAGCTCATCATCACTTAGATTTAGCCTCTGTATAATTCCTGAATAGACCATGATTTTTCCACCTGGCATGCAATAGGCATTAAGTTGATCGTTATTTTGAACGTTTACTTCCCAAGCCCAGCTAAGCGCATCTGGACGGAAAGTTACCGTGTGCGTAATTAGCCGATTTGCGATCGATTTGACCCGAGCATATTGTTTTTTATCTTTGTTCAGCATACCTTGCTGCTGTGCTTTAGTTATCTCCTGTTGGTAAGCAGTCGCTGCAGAGGTTTGTACTTGTTTTTCTGACAGCCCGTTGAACATCCACTGTGTGCGGTTCACACCCACCCTACCGCTACTAGTTGTATTGACTGTTTGACAGGCAGTCAATGTAGCAATCATCAGCAAGATCAAATGTTTTTTCAACATTTCAATCCACCATTAAATTTTAAGTTTCTGTAATCTTCCTAAGATACATGCCAATTCTATTGCTACCTATATACGATCCTAGCAACTGTCTCCCTCTATTGGCTCAACCTAGGAACTACGGTATATCTGCAGCTATATATTTATATGTTGAGCCTAATTAAGCTAAATAATTGTGTGTCCAACCTTTTGTTATAGTAATTGATCAATTGTGTGCGGTAAAACCAAAGGCCTTATCATGCACGTATACAAGTTTACATTCTTCGATGTATTTGGCGTCATGAATTCTGCCGCCCTTAATATAACCTGTTTGACCTTTACTTAAGAAAACGCGATCTCCGTCTTGAATGAGACCATCTGGTCCATTTGTAAAGAACTGGATAGACATTCTTCCCTCAATGACAACGGTCATATCATCACCTGGGTGTGAATGTGGGGGCTCTTCTGCACCCGCTTTCCATTTTTCCAACATTACTTCCACCCCGATTGGGTTGGTTGGGAGTGTAGTCCTTAGTGTGAATCCATCTGGAGTATTAGGAACAGAGATATGGTTATTCCAAACAGCACTAGTTTCAGAGGTAACCTCATTGTTCTTACCAACATTGTTTTTAGACATAAGCGATTCTCCTATTTTTGGCTGATTTGGTTTTTAAGTGTAAAAAAGATTTGAATATAGCGGTTTCATTTAGTGATATCTCTACGAACATTGCATGTTTGTACGAGTAAACGTATTTAGCTAACTGTAAATAGTAGTTTAATAATAAATATCTATACAATAATACAATATATCAATTAACAAGCTGGCACTCACTGAATCATATGGTTGATTAACATCTCAAGCATGAGTTATGGAAGGTGCTTAGATAGCAAATTTAATGTGCTACATTTGTGTCGAGGAGTAGAATCTAGTTGGAAACAAGAAATTCCACTTAATGTCTGGGAGTATGGGGAGGGCAATATGAAAGCAGTTATATGCAAACAATGGGGCCCTCCTGAAAGTCTCGTAGTTGAAAATATTCCCTCACTCAAGGCTGGCAAAGCACATGTAATTGTTAAGGTTAAAGCTTGTGGTGTAAATTTTCCAGATACCTTAATTATTCAAGGCAAGTATCAGTATAAGCCTGACTTTCCATTCTCACCTGGGGCTGAAATTGCAGGAGTAATTAGGGAGCTGGGTCAAAGTGTCAGTGGTATTGAGGTCGGAGATCGTGTTCTTGCTTTTATCGGATGGGGTGGTTTCTCCGAAGAAGTGTCGGTACCAGTAGATAAGATTATTCACATACCTGAGGGGATGGATTTTAAAACTGCTTCAGCTTTTGTCATGACATATGGAACCTCCTACTACGCGCTTAAACATAGGGCTCAACTTAAATCTGGAGAGACACTACTAGTGCTAGGAGCCGCGGGTGGAATCGGACTTGCAGCGGTAGAACTTGGAAAAATAATGGGTGCACGTGTTATTGCTTCAGCTTCTTCTGATGACAAGTTATCGGTATGTAAAGAATATGGTGCAGATGAATTGATCAATTACTCTACTCAGAACTTTCGTTCGATTATTAGTGAAATTACAAATGGTCAAGGAGTGGACGTTGTTTGCGACCCTGTCGGTGGTGATCTCTCTGAGCAGGCATTTCGTTCGACAGGCTGGAAAGGGAGATTCTTAGTAATGGGTTTTGCAAGTGGCGAAATTTCCAGAATTCCTCTAAATCTTCCGCTGCTCAAGGGTAGTTCTATTGTTGGAGTATTCTGGAGTGATTTTATTCGACGTGAAAAAGAAACCTACGCTTATGTGCTGCAAGAGTTAACTAGATGGTATGCGCAAGGCAAGCTAAAACCACTGGTTTCGAGAATCTATCCCTTAGAACAGGCAGCTCTAGCTCTTAACGATATAGTGCAACGTAGAGTGACGGGAAAAATTGTGCTAGTACCGTAAGCAAAAGATAGCTCTATTTACGATTTTGTTTGCCAGCTTGAACTGGTATATCTGGTTTTCTATTGGCCCAAACGAGCATCCACACTCCAGCAACGATCATTGGCAGTGAAAGCCATTGGCCCATGCTGACACCTAATGTCAGTACACCCATGAAGCCATCTTCTGGTTCGCGGAAAAATTCAGCAACCGAACGGAATATGCCATAGCCGATCAGAAACATACCCGAGACAGCGCCTACTGGTTTTGGTTTGGCTGAATAAATCCATAACAACACAAAAAATACCACCCCTTCAAGTGCAAATTCATAAAGTTGGGAAGGGTGGCGAGGGAGTGTATCCACGTTGGGAAATACCATTCCCCAAGATACGTCGGTGGGTCGTCCCCATAGTTCAGCGTTGATGAAATTGCCGATTCGACCTGCACCTAGCCCGAGCGGCACTAGTGGCGCAATGAAATCTGTGACGACCAGCCATTGCAATTTATACTTGTGTGCCATTATTGCCATCGCAGTTATTACACCTAGCAAACCGCCGTGGAATGACATACCACCTTTCCACACAGCAAGAATTTCTAAAGGCTGTTGTAAATAGTGACCAAACTGATAAAACAGCACGTGACCTAGGCGACCACCGAGTATTACCCCGAGCATGCCATAGAACAGCAGATCGTCAAGTATAGCGTTGCTGAAGGCTGCTTGTGGATTGCGCTTGATGTGATAACGCCCCAGCAGTATAAACAGTGCAAATCCGAGCAGATACATGAGCCCATACCAGCGAATAGAAAGAGGCCCAAGATAGATGGCGACAGGATCAAACTGTGGGTGAACGAGCATAGGTCTCAGCCTCAATTGCTGTAAAATGTAGATTATACGGCAAGCGTGTTCTCCAAAAAATTAAACACGAATGAGAGAGAATATGCAGTCAAGCATTTCTAATATTTTCTAGGAGCAACCATGCCAGACAACAAACGCAGCCAAGCCATCACCCAAGGTGCGCAGCGTTCTCCCAACCGTGCCATGCTGAGAGCAGTGGGTTTCGACGACAAAGATTTTAACAAGCCCATAGTAGGTGTAGCTAACGGTTATTCTACGATCACACCCTGCAATATGGGATTGAACGAGTTGGCTGCAGATGCTGAAAATGCGTTGAGACAAGCAGGTGCAATGCCACAAATCTTCGGTACTATCACTGTATCTGATGGCATCTCTATGGGAACAGAGGGCATGAAGTATTCACTGGTATCACGCGAAGTTATTGCAGACTCGATTGAAACCGCAGTACAAGCAGAGAGTATGGATGGTGTGATCACTGTTGGTGGTTGCGACAAGAACATGCCAGGCGCGATGATTGCAATCGCACGTATGAATATTCCATCTATTTTTGTTTATGGTGGTACGATTAAACCTGGTCACTATAAAGGACAAGACTTAACCATTGTTAGTGTTTTTGAAGCAGTAGGGCAGTACATTGCACACAATATAGATGAGAAAGAATTGCTTGAAATAGAACGTCATGCCTGTCCCGGTGCGGGCTCTTGTGGGGGCATGTTTACTGCTAACACTATGTCGTCTGCATTTGAGGTGATGGGAATGAGCCTGCCTTACTCTTCAACTATGGCAGCAACGGATGAAGAAAAGCGTGAGAGTGCTATCCGTTCTGCAGAAGTGTTAGTCAACGCAATCAAACATCAAATTTTGCCACGTGACATCATTACTAGAAAATCTATCGAAAATGTTATTGCCGTTATTATGGCAGTGGGTGGTTCGACAAATGCAATACTACATTTTCTAGCAATTGCTCATGCAGCCGAGGTGGAACTTACAATTGATGATTTTGAGCGTATACGTGGCAAGGTACCGGTATTGTGTGATTTAAAACCTTCTGGACGTTATGTTGCCACCGACTTGCATACTGCGGGTGGCATCCCACAAGTAATGAAAATGCTGCTCGAGCATGGCCTATTGCATGGGGATTGTCTGACTATTAGCGGCCAGACCGTTACCGAGGTATTGCAGAATATTCCCGCAACTCCTCGCAAGGATCAGGATGTTATACGGCAATGGGATAACCCTATATATGAGCAGGGGCATCTAGCCATACTTAAAGGCAATCTTTCTACCGAGGGTTGCGTAGCTAAAATTACTGGAGTAAAAAATCTGAAAATTACCGGCCCGGCAAAAATATTTGAATCGGAAGAAAGCTGCATGGTTGCTATAGTGGCACGTAAAATCCAGCCTGGGGACGTGGTGGTAATACGATATGAAGGTCCAAAGGGTGGGCCAGGTATGCGTGAAATGCTCTCACCCACCTCCGCTCTTATTGGTGAGGGACTAGGAGATTCTGTGGGACTTATCACTGATGGGCGTTTCTCAGGCGGTACTTACGGAATGGTAGTTGGCCATGTTGCGCCCGAAGCTTTTGTCGGTGGAGTCATCGCGCTGGTACATGAGGGAGATTCAATCACCATAGATGCAGAAAACAGATTGCTACAGTTAAATGTTTCTGAGGAAGAAATCTCTAGTCGCCGTGCCAAATGGCAACCACCCAAGCCGCGCTATATGCGGGGAGTACTGGCAAAATACGCAAAACTGGTTTCCACTGCCAGTGAAGGCGCAACAACGGACTAATTGTGGCTACAAAGCATTAAGTTATGCCCAATCATCTTGCCAACGAAACTAGCCCTTACCTTCTACAACATGCTTACAACCCAGTAGACTGGTATCCCTGGTGTGAGGAGGCTTTAGCCTTAGCTTGCACAGAGGATAGACCTATACTTCTTTCCATCGGTTATTCGGCCTGCCATTGGTGCCATGTCATGGCACATGAATCTTTTGAAGATGTAGAAGTCGCCGCAGCAATGAATCAATACTTTGTCAACATTAAGGTTGACCGAGAAGAACGCCCCGATCTTGATCAGATTTATCAGACAGCTCATTACATGTTGACCCAACGTAATGGTGGCTGGCCGCTGACTTTGTTTCTAACTCCTGGCCAAAAACCATTCTTTGGCGGTACTTATTTTCCTAAAATTCAACGCCATGGCATGCTAAGTTTTCTTGATTTGCTGCCTCGTGTTGCCGAAGCTTACTCTGCTCGTGGCACTGAAATAGAACAACAGAGTGCATCAATGTTGAAATCATTTGAAAAAATGCTTCCGTCAAAAAATCCACTTGTTTCTGAATTTTCAGGGCAACCCCTGAACCTAGCGATTGTTGAGTTAAAGGAAAAGTTCGATTCTGAATATGGAGGGTTTGGGAATGCACCAAAATTTCCTCATTCGGCAGAACTAGAATTTTGTTTACGTCGTTACATAGCCACAAGTGATAAACAAGCTCTTCGAATGGCGACACACACACTTGAGAGTATGGCAAGAGGCGGTATCTATGACCAGCTCGGTGGTGGATTTTGCCGTTACAGTACAGACCAGTATTGGAGTATACCGCACTTCGAAAAAATGCTTTATGACAACGGGCCGCTACTGCGAATTTACACTGACGCCTGGCTTATTACTGGAAATCCCTTGTTCAAAAGAATTACGGAGGAAACCGCAAAATGGGTATTACGTGAAATGCAATCACAGGAAGACTCAGAGGGCGGCTATTATTCGACGCTGGATGCAGACTCAGAGGATGAAGAGGGAAAGTTCTATGCATGGGATCGTGATCAGATAATGAATCTTTTGTCTCCTGAAGAATATGCAGTAGTTGCACCCTACTACGGTCTTTTACGGACTCCCAATTTTGAGAGCAGGCATTGGAATCTAGAGATCGTTCAACAGCTTACAGATGTTGCCAAAGATGTTGGTATCAGCGACGATGAAGCACAAGAAAGGCTTATATCGGCGCAAGTAAAACTTTTTACTGAACGAGAATCACGCATATATCCAGGTCGCGACGAAAAAATTCTTACCAGCTGGAACGGACTAATGATTAAGGGTATGGCGCATGCAGGTCGTATTTTTAGACGCAATGATTGGGTGGATTCAGCTGCTCTTGCTGTGGATTTCATTCACTCAACACTGTGGAGGAAAGGACGCTTGTTAGCGACCTTTAAAAATGGAATCGCACATCTCAACGCCTATCTTGACGATTACGCATTCATGTTAGATGGTTTGCTGGAAATGATGCAAGCAAGATTTCGTCAATCTGACTTGGATTTTTCCATAGAGCTTGCTGAAGTATTACTAGAGCAGTTTGAGAGGAAACAAACAGGTGGATTTTTTTTTACCAGTCACGATCACGAAAAACTCATAGATCGTCCTATGCCAGGTCCTGATAATGCTACACCTTCAGGTAACGGTGTGGCGGCATACGCACTGCAGCGGCTTGGACATCTAGTTGGCGAACCCCGTTATTTACAAGCAGGGGAAAATGCACTGAACGTTTTTTATCCTACCATGTCATCTCATGCCAGTTCTTATTGCAGCCTAATGATCGCGTTGGAGGAAACACTCGCTCCGCCGCAAATAATTATTCTTCGTGGTCAAAAATCCGCACTTACGGAATGGCAAGATATACTACAGCATAGCTCACCCTACACCCTAGTGTTCGCCTTGCCAGCGGAACTTGTTAGCTTACCACCGAGTTTGAATAAACCTTGTCCGATTGATAAACCTGTCAACGCTTGGATCTGCCAGGGCGTTATATGTCAACCGGAAGTTTCTGACTTGCAGGAATTGCAACAAGCATGCAAATTTCAGGGTAAAATATGAACCTCTTTATCACTATACTAGGAGTAAGTAAACATGAAAGCTGTCTGGATAGGAGTAGTTGCTGCATCGGCCCTTCTGCTGACTGGTACTGCGCAAGCGAATCAAGGCTTAGCCCAAAGTAGTGGTTGCATGGCTTGCCACACGGTTGACAAGAAATTAGTTGGGCCTGCATACAAGGATATAGCAGCCAAGTACAAGGGTGATTCCGCAGCAGCAGCTAGCCTAGCTGAGAAGGTGAAAAAAGGAACCAAAGGTACTTGGGGTCCGATTCCTATGCCACCAAATGCAAACGTTAGTGATGAAAGTATTAAAACCTTGGTAAAGTGGATTCTGTCACTTAAGTAAATACAGTTTGTTTCAATAAAGCCGACGTGGTATCGCGTCGGCTTTATTGTTTTCTGCGTACAGAAGAATAAGGAGTAGTTGTGCTATGTTACAAAACTCCATCTTAATGTGAAAATAAATTCAACTTAAAATTATGGGTTGGTTTTTAACAGATCTA
>SMVA01312384.1_pt1 | contig 17216 bp, 15 predicted proteins | sample 2456451 | NCBI WGS metagenome assembly SMVA01 (sample SAMN11095933, study PRJNA526329) | marine sediment metagenome | biome: Marine sediment; feature: Surficial sediment; material: Deep marine sediment; isolation source: Hadal surficial sediment | place: Pacific Ocean | collected 2014-05 | depth...
CTCGCCTCGCGCCTGTGCGACGCCGCAGAAGCCGGCCAGATCCTGCTTACCCAGCGGGTCCACGCCGATGTCGAAGACCTCGCCGAGGTCGAGCCCGCCGGTGACCTCGAACTCAAGGGCTTTGCCAATCCGGTACCGACCTTCAACCTGCTGGCCTTGAAGGAGGGGGCTAGCTGATGCGGACTGCACAAGGCGGGGCTGCCGGGAGTTGATAGACTCCGCGATCACCAAACATCGTGGCCGTATCATCCGAACCAGGGGCGATGGAGCCCTGGTCGAGTTCGCCAGTGTGGTTGATGCTATCGCCTGTATCGTTGCGTCCAGGTTGGAATTTCCACGCGCAACAGTCACAGGCTCAGCCACCGGGCAGCGAGACGAAGCCTGTTCGCCGCATCCAGCCTGTAGCCGTGGCGTCGGCATTGCAGCAGGAGTGACCTTTGGTATAACTCTCGATGCAGGCCTCGGAGGCCTTTCGCTGGGCATCGCGCGCGTTGACGTCTTTTCAGCGAGCGCGGATAGCGCGGTCCTGTTTGAATATGTCTCATCGACTGAAGTGAAGGTCGTGGTTGACGCGGTTATGGATCGAGGCATGTGCGGCAGCGAATTTCTGGAGGATCCCTATGTCCCTGAACCGTGCCATCGCCCCTGCGAATACGACCTACGATGAATGCGCCCGCGAAGGCGCGCAGTTCGTGCGCGATCGCATCGTTCGGGTAACGGAAACGGCCATTGACGATTTCGCCGGTGGCGGAAGCGACGAAGCCGCCAACTGCCGCATGCTCGGCATCGACTAGAGGAGATCGGCCAGTGTCAATCGATCCAATTCGGCTGGGAATGGTCGGCGGCGGGCAAGGCGCTTTTATCGGCGCGGTCCACCGCATCGCAGCGCGCATCGACGATCACTTTGTCCTGGTGGCCGGTGCGTTGGCGTCCGATGCGGATCGTGCCATGGCCTCCGGGGCGGAACTGGGGCTCGATCCGGACCGCACCTACAGCGATTTCCAGAAGATGGCCTCGCGGGAGCGGCGTTTGCGCGCCGGCATCGAGGCCGTCACTATCGTGACCCCCAATCACATGCACTATCCGGTCGCCAGGGCATTCTTGCGCGCCGGTATCCATGTGATCTGCGACAAGCCGTTGGTGACAAACCTCAGGGACGCGCGCCGGCTGCAGAAGCTCGTGGCCGATAGCGGCCGCATCTTTGTCCTGACCCACAATTACACCGGCTATCCCATGATCCGCCAGGCGCGGGCGATGGTGGCGAGCGGCGATCTGGGCAGGCTTCGGGTCGTTCAGGCGGAGTACGCCCAGGACTGGTTGACCGAGAATCTCGAAAGCACCGGACACAAGCAGGCCGAATGGCGGACCGACCCCAAGCGCGCCGGAGCGGGCGGCTGTATCGGGGACATCGGGACCCATGCCTATAATCTTGCCTGCTTCGTCACGGGGCTCGAGCTCGAGGCGTTGAGCGCCGAGCTCTCGACATTCGTCGAGGGAAGGCGGCTGGACGACAACGTCCACATCCTGATGCGCTTCGATGGCGGGGCCAAGGGCATGCTCTGGGCCAGTCAGGTTGCCCCCGGCAATGAAAACAACCTGCGCCTGCGGGTCTACGGCACCAAGGGCGGGCTGGAGTGGTCGCAGGAAGATCCCAACTATCTCTGGTTCACCCCCTTCGGCGGGAGCAAGCGGCGGATCACCCGGGGCGGCGCCGGCTCGAACGACGCAGCCGGGCGCATGACCCGGGTTCCGCCCGGCCATCCCGAGGGGTATCTGGAGGGCTTCGCCAATATCTATGGCGAAGCCGCCGCCGCCATTCGCGCGGCCCGGAACGGAAACCCGGTACCGAAAGACGTGCTTTACCCCAGCGTGGACGATGGCGTGAAGGGCATCGCCTTTATCGATGCCGCCGTTCGATCCGCCGCCGCCGCTGGGCGCTGGACAAAACCGAAATGATGGGACAACGGAATGATATCGGTTCCAGCTGCGCGCCATGGCGAGAGCGGCCGCCCACGGCAACTTGAAGTTCATGTGGCCATGGTCAGCTTGCTCGGCGAAGACTTCAAGCGCTGCTGAGTATAGCAAGATCAGCGCTTCTTGGCATTATGAGCAAATCGGAAAGGGTTCGAAATGCGCTTGAAGGATCGGGTGGCCATCGTCACCGGCGGTGCCTCCGGGATCGGCCGGGCCATCGCCCGCCGCTTTGCCGATGAAGGCGCGCGGGTGATTATCGCCGATGTCACCACGGAACCGCGCGAGGGCGGCGACCCCACCCAGGACGTTATCGCCACCGCCGGCGGCACGGCCCTGTTCATACGCACCGACGTTTCGATCTGGGACGAGGTCGATGCTCTGGTCGGCGCCACCGTGGCGCGCTATGGGCGCCTCGACGTCATGGTCAACAACGCCGCGATTTCCGCCGACAAGGCGCTGCTCGAAGAGGACGAGGCCGGCTGGGACCGGACCATGGCGATCAACCTGAAGGGCGTGTTCTTCGGCTGCAAGCGCGCGGTCCAGCAAATGTTGACCCAAGAGCCGCTGGGCCAGCCGACTGACCAGCCGCCGGGCGAGGCGCGGGGCCGCATCGTCAACCTGTCGTCCCAGCACGGCATGATCTCGGCCCCGAACGCCATCGCCTATGGGGTCAGCAAGGCAGGCTGCGCCTATATCACGCGCCAAATCGCCGCCGACTACGCCAAGCAGGGCATCATTTGCAACGCGGTCGCGCCGGGCAAAATATTGACCGGCAAGCCCGGCCGCGCCCAGAGCCCGGAGGCGCTGGCCACCGCGCAAGGCCGCACGCCCCTGCCGCGCCTGGGCACGCCGCTGGATGTGGCCAACGCGGCCCTGTTCCTGGCCAGCGACGAGGCGAGCTACATGACCGGAGTGAATCTCATGGTCGACGGCGGCTGGATGGCGGGCTGACAGCGCCCTCACCTCCCGCGCGCATGTTTACGAATAATTAACCATTCGGGCCAATATACTTCAATCATGAAGTTTCATGCTTGAAGTAAATTCAAGCCATTGATTTGTCTAGGACGTCGAAAGATGCGGGTCGCCTGTCTCGGCGGAGGACCAGCGGGGCTCTATTTCGCGATCAGCATGAAGCTGCGCGATCCGCGCCATGAGATCGTGGTGGTCGAACGCAACCGGCCGGACGACACCTTCGGTTGGGGTGTGGTGCTGTCGGACGACACCCTCGACAATCTCGCCGCCAATGATCCGACCAGCGCCGCCGCGATACGCGCGCATTTCGCCTATTGGGACGACATTGCGGTCCACTACAAAGGCCGCAATACGGTATCCAGCGGTCACGGATTTTGCGGAATCGGACGACGGCAACTCCTCACGCTGTTGCAGCAGCGTGCGCGGGACTTGGGGGTCGAACTTCGGTTCGAGACCGAGATCGAATCGGCGCAGCACTACGCGGACCGCTACGACCTGGTCGTCGCCTCGGATGGCATCAATTCAGGTGTGCGCCGCGAGTTTGCCGAGCATTTCAATCCCGACGTGGAGGTGCGCGCCTGCAAGTTCGTCTGGCTCGGCACGCAAGCGAGATTCGACGACGCCTTCACGTTCATATTCGAGCGGACGGAAGCCGGGTGGGTCTGGGCCCACGCCTATCAATTCGACAAGGACACGGCGACCTTCATCGTCGAGTGTGCCGAAGAGACCTGGTCGAACATCGGCTTTGGCGAGATGACCGCGGAAGACTCCATCGCCACCTGCGAGCGGATTTTCGGGGACTATCTCGGCGGGCACCGCCTGGTTTCCAACGCGAAGCACATTCGCGGCTCCGCCTGGCTGAACTTTCACCGAGTCCTCTGCGAGAAATGGTCCTACAAGAACATCGTGCTGATGGGCGATGCGGCGGCCACCGCCCACTTCTCCATTGGGTCGGGTACCAAGCTGGCACTGGAGAGCGCCATCGCGCTCGCCGAATATCTTCATAGCGAGCCGAGCATGCAGGTTGCGTTCGAAAGATATCAGGACCAGCGCCGCCTGGAAGTGCTGCGCCTGCAATCGGCCGCGCGAAACTCGACCGAGTGGTTCGAACAGGTCGAACGATACCTCGATCTCGATCCGGTCCAGTTCAACTATTCACTCTTGACCCGGTCGCAACGTATCAGCCATGAGAATCTGCGGCTGCGGGACAGGAAATGGCTGGAAAGCGCCGAGGCCTGGTTCCAGCGAAAGGCCGGCGCGCCCGCCAACACGGTGCGAGCCCCGATGTTCGCGCCCTTCGAGTTGCGCGGACTCCAGCTCAAGAACCGGGTCGTGGTCTCGCCCATGGCGCAGTACAAGGCGGTGGACGGTTGTCCGACCGACTGGCACTTGGTCCACCTTGGCGAGCGCGCCAAGGGAGGCGCCGGGCTGGTCTTCGTCGAGATGACCTGCGTCAGCCCGGAGGCGCGGATCACGCCCGGCTGCACCGGCATCTACGCGGCGGATCACGAGGCGGCGTGGCGGCGAATCGTGGAATTCGTCCACAGCGAGACCGAGGCGAAGATTTGCTGCCAACTGGGTCATTCCGGGCCGAAAGGCTCCACGCGGCTCGGCTGGGAAGGGATGGACGTTCCGCTGCCTTCCGGAAATTGGCCCGTGATGGCGGCGTCCCAGGTCCCCTGGTCGGACCGGAACCAAATTCCAAGGGCCATGGATGAATCCGACATCGCTATGGTCCGCGATCAATTCGTCGCCGCCACAGAAATGGCGCAGCGCGCGGGGTTCGACATGCTCGAGTTGCACTGCGCGCATGGATACCTGCTGTCTTCCTTCATCACGCCTCTCAGCAACAAACGGACCGATGCGTATGGTGGCAGTCTCGAAAATAGGTTGCGATTTCCTTTGGATATCTTCCAGGCGGTCCGCGCGGTCTGGCCCGATGACAAGCCGATCTCGGTTCGGATTTCGGCCAACGATTGGATCGGGAACGACGGTGTCACGCCCGAGGATGCGGTCGAGATCGCGCGGCTTCTGCAAGCCGCAGGTGTCGATATCTGCGATGTTTCGGCCGGTCAGACCTCGGCCCGTGCGGAACCGGTTTATGGCCGCATGTTTCAGACCCCCTTTTCGGATCGCATTCGAAACGAGACCGGCATGGCGACCATGGCGGTGGGCAACATCTACGAGCCCGATCACGTCAACTCGATCCTTATGGCCGGCCGCGCCGACCTCGTCTGTCTCGCGCGCCCGCACCTGGCCGATCCTTACTGGACGCTCCGCGCCGCGGCGGCGCTGGGAGACCGCCAAGAGAAATGGCCCGAACCCTATCACGCGGGCCGGGACCAGCTCTGGCGCCTCGCCGAACGCGGCGAGGGTGTCACAATGAAAGTGTAGAGCGTTGGGTGTACTGGACGGGAAACATGTTCTGGTGACGGGCGGCGGCTCCGGCGTCGGGGCGGCCATCGCGCGGGCGCTCTCGAATGCCGGGGCGGCGGTCACGGTTTCCGGGCGCCGGCGGGGCCCGCTGGAGGATATCGCCGCGCAGCTCCCCGCATCCTTTGCCGTCGAAGCCGATGTGACCGACGAGGCCTCGGTCGAAGCCATGTACCGGGCGGCCCAAGCCGCTTACGGCCCGGTCGATATCGTCGTTGCCAATGCGGGTACGGCGGAAAGCGCGCCCTTCGTCACAACGGAACGCGATCTTTGGGAGCGTATGATCGCGGTCAATCTGACCGGCGTTTACCTGACCTGGCGGCATGGCCTGAACCAGATGGCGGACCGCGGTTGGGGCCGGTTGATATCGGTGGCCTCCACGGCCGGACTGAAAGGTTACGGCTACGTGGCAGCCTACTGCGCCGCCAAGCACGGCGTGGTGGGGCTCACCCGGGCGGTCGCGGTCGAGACGGCCAAGTCGGGCATCACGGCGAACGCACTATGTCCGGGTTTCACCGAAACACCCATGCTTCAGGCGAGCATCGCGAATATCATCGCAAAGACCGGCAAAACGGAGCAGGCCGCGCGCGCCGCGCTCGCGGCGTCGAACCCGCAAGGGCGGTTCATCCAGCCGGAGGAAGTGGCGCAGGCTGCGCTCTGGCTCTGCGGTCCCGGTTCGGATGCCGTGACCGGGCAGGCGATCTCGATCTCGGGGGGCGAGACATGGTGAGCCGGCCGCTTCCTGCCCCGACGCTGGGCGCCCCGGGCAAGGCCCGGCTGAGGCTGTGGATTCGGATGCTGCGCGTAACCCGGCAATTGGATGGCGAAATTCGGGAGCGTTTGCGCCGCGAATTCAACGCCACTTTGCCAAGATTCGACGTCATGGCGGCGTTGTATCGGGCGTCGGAGGGCATGCTTATGTCGGAGGTCTCGCGTTTTCTTATGGTTTCGAACGGCAATGTGACCGGGATCGTCGGCCGTCTGGTCGGCGACGGTCTCGTGATCCGCGCGCAGCGCGGGGACGACCGCCGCACCTCCATCGTGCGGCTGACCGAAAAGGGCCGCGATCGTTTCGAGGAAATGGCCGCCGCCCACGAGAGCTGGATCGACGAACTCCTCGGCGCCATGACGCCGGAGGAGGCCGAACAGCTCTCCGCCAGACTGAGTATGTTTCGAAGCGACTGGGAGGGGGCGGCATGACGGAGATGGCCCATCTGCAACCGACGCACTTCGCGTGGCGCATGGACGGGACCGTGGCGGTTATTTGCCTCGACCGGCCGGAACGCAAGAACCCGCTGACCTTCGAGAGCTACGCCGAGCTGCGCGACACCTTCCGGCAACTGGTCTACGCCGAGGACGTGGGCGCGGTGGTCTTTGCGTCGAATGGGGGCAATTTCTGCTCCGGTGGAGACGTGCACGACATCATCGGGCCCTTGGTCGAGATGGGGATGAAAGAGCTCCTGACCTTCACCCGCATGACCGGGGATCTGGTCAAGGCGATGATCGGCTGCGGGCGGCCGATCATCGCCGCCGTCGATGGGACTTGCGTCGGCGCCGGCGCGATCGTCGCCATGGCCTCGGACCTGCGCATAGCCTCCCCCGAGGCCAAGACGGCATTTCTGTTCGCCCGCGTTGGGCTCGCCGGCTGCGACATGGGCGCCTGTGCGATGCTTCCCCGAATTATCGGGCAGGGCCGCGCCGCGGAGTTGCTTTATACCGGGCGCAGCATGACCGCCGAGGAAGGCGCTGCCTGGGGGTTCTACAACCGCATCGTCCCGGCCGCGGACCTGGAGAAGGAAGCGGTCGCTTGGGCACAGAAAATTGCCCAGGGCCCCACCTTCGCGCATGGGATCACCAAAACCCAGCTCCATCAGGAATGGTCCATGAGCCTGGATCAAGCGATCGAAGCCGAGGCCCAGGCCCAGGCGATCTGCATGCAGACCCACGATTTCGAACGCGCCTATCGCGCCTTCGCCGCGAAGGAAAAGCCGGAATTCAAGGGCGATTGATGACCGACAAAAGCTTCCTCGACTGGCCGTTCTTCGAGCCGCGCCACCGGCAACTATCGGACGAGCTCGAAGCCTGGTGCGCCGCGAACCTGCCGGCGGATCACGACGACGTCGATGCGGCTTGCCGGGACTTGGTGGCCAGGCTCGGACGGGATGGATGGCTCGACTATACCGCCAGCGATCCGGATGCACCCGGCCCCCTGGACGTTCGTGCTCTTTGTCTGATCCGCGAAACACTGGCGCGACACGACAGCCTCGCCGATTTCGCCTTCGCCATGCAGGGGTTGGGGACCGGCGCGATCAGCTTGTTTGGAACCCCGAAACAGCGTGAGCACCTGCGCCTCACCCGAAGCGGCCGGGCGATTACCGCGTTCGCACTTACCGAAGCGGGCTCCGGATCGGACGTCGCGGGCCTGGAGATGACGGCCACGCGCGACGGCGATCGCTTCGTCCTCGCGGGCGAGAAGACCTGGATTTCCAATGGCGGGATCGCGGACCTTTACACCGTGTTCGCCCGAACCGGCGAGGGGCCGGGCGCGAAGGGGATTTCGGCTTTCCTGGTCCCCGCGGAGACGCCGGGCCTTCGGATCGCCGAGCGGCTTCAGGTGATCGCCCCCCACCCCCTGGCGCGGTTGGCCTTCGATGCTGTGCGGGTGCCGGTCTCCGCGTTGATCGGTGAGCCTGGGCGGGGCTTCATGGTGGCCATGTCGGTGCTCGACATATTTCGCTCGACCGTGGGCGCCGCGGCCCTCGGATTTGCCCGGCGGGCGCTGCAGGAAACCCTGGACCGGGTCGCCAAGCGCGAACTCTTCGGCGCCCCCTTGTCGGAACTTCAGATGGTCCAAGGGCATATTGCCGAGATGGCGCTCGATGTCGACGCGGCGGCCTTGCTCGTCTACCGCGCCGCCTGGACCAAGGATAACGGCGCCGCCCGCGTGACCCGGGAAGCGGCGATGGCCAAGCTATTCGCCACCGACCGGGCGCAGGACGTGATCGATCGCGCCGTGCAGCTTCACGGGGCCGATGGCGTCCGGGTTGGCTCGACGGTCGAAAGGTTGTACCGGGAAATCCGCGCACTTCGTATCTACGAGGGCGCCTCCGACGTCCAGAAAGTGATCATCGCCCGTCAAATGCTTGCTGGAGGATGAAATGCTGGGACCGACCGCCCACCTCGATACCTTCGCACGGGATAACTTACCGCCGCCCGATCTCTGGCCGGATTTCCTGCTCGAGGGGTTCGACTATCCGGAGCATCTGAACGCCGCCGTCGAACTCACCGACAAGATGGTGGAGAAGGGTTTTGGCGATCGGACCGCGCTGATCGGAAATGGCCGCCGCCGAACCTATAAAGAACTTTCGGACTGGACCAACCGGCTCGCCCATGTCTTGGTCGAGGACTATGGGGTGCAACCCGGCAACCGGGTTCTCATTCGATCCGCCAACAACCCCGCCATGGTCGCGTGCTGGCTCGCGGCCACCAAGGCCGGCGCGGTCGTGGTCAATACCATGCCGCTGCTGCGCGCGGTCGAGTTGACCAAGATCGTCGACAAAGCCGAGATCGAATTTACCCTCTGCGACACCCGGATGATGGATGAGTTGATCGCTTGTGCGAAGGGCAATCGCTTCCTCAAAAATGTGATTGGCTTCGACGGCACGGCCAATCACGACGCCGAACTCGATCGCATCGCCCTGGAAAAACCGGTCATCTTCGAGGCGGTGAAAACCGGACGGGACGATGTCGCGCTGCTGGGCTTTACATCGGGCACCACCGGCGAGCCCAAGGCGACCATGCATTTTCACCGCGACCTCCTGATCGTCGCCGACGGCTATGCCAAGGAGGTCCTTCACGTAACGCCCGATGACGTCTTCGTCGGCTCGCCGCCGCTCGCCTTCACCTTTGGCCTGGGCGGCCTGGCGATCTTCCCCTTGCGCTTCGGGGCGACGGCCACGCTCCTGGAGAACGCGTCGCCCCCGCACATGATCGAGATCATCGAGACCTATCGGGCGACGATCTCTTTCACTGCGCCGACCGGCTACCGCGCCATGATGGCGGCGATCGACGAGGGTGCGGATATTTCCTCGCTGCGCATCGCCGTCTCGGCGGGGGAGACGCTGCCGGCGCCGGTCTTCGAGGAATGGCAGCGCAAGACCGGCAAACCCATGCTCGATGGCATCGGCGCCACCGAGTTGCTTCACATATTTATCTCCAATCGGCTCGGCGATGCTTCCGCCGCGGCGACCGGCCGAACCGTAACCGGGTACGAAGCGGCGATCCTGGACGACGAGATGAATGAGTTGCCGGCCGGCGAAGTCGGCAACCTTGCGGTCCGCGGGCCGACCGGCTGCCGCTACCTGGCCGACGATCGTCAGAGGCGCTATGTGCGCAACGGTTGGAATCTCACGGGCGATGCCTTCTGGAAAGGCGAGGACGGGGTCTTTCACTTCGCCGCGCGCACCGACGATATGATTATCTCCTCGGGATACAACATCGCCGGCCCGGAGGTCGAGGCGGCCCTGCTTGCCCATCCGGATGTCGCCGAATGCGGTGTCGTGGGGGCGCCGGATGAAGAAAGAGGACAGATCGTCGTGGCCCACGTCGTATTGGCCGACGGCATCGTCGGGGATGCGGACTGCAAAAAGCGCCTGCAAGACCATGTCAAGGCGACGATCGCCCCCTACAAGTACCCGCGCTCGGTAAAGTTCATCGACTCCCTCCCCAAGACCCCGACCGGAAAGATCCAACGCTTCCGGCTGCGATCGGAGGCAGCCGGATGACCGCCCCGGAGTCGCCCCATCGATTCCTGCACCCGCGAGGCTGGAAGGCCGCCAGGGGCTATGCCAACGGCGTGCTGGCCGACGGCCAAACCATCTTCCTCGGCGGTCAGATCGGTTGGAATGCCGATCAGGTCTTCGAAACCGGGGATTTCGTGGGTCAGGTCGAGCAGGCGCTGCGGAATATCGTAACCATCCTGGCGGAGGCCGGGGCGGGCCCGGAACACCTGGTTCGCCTGACCTGGTTCGTGACCGACAAGTCAGTGTATTTGGAGCGGCTTCGGGAAGTCGGCGAGGTCTACGTTTCGGTGCTCGGCCGTCATTTCCCCGCAATGTCCCTGGTCGAGATCAGCGCACTTCTAGAGGACAGCGCCAAAGTCGAAATAGAGGCGACCGCGGTGATCCCTCGATCATAGGGCCTCGACGTAGCGGATCATGCGCGCCCGCATCGCGGGATCGGGCAGACTGCCCACCGCCGCCGCCATGTTCTCACTCATGTGGTCCACCCGTGTGGTCGCCGGAATCGCGCAGGTGACGGCTGGGTGGGAGACGATGAACTTGAGGAAGAACTGAGCCCAGTTCGCACAGTCGAAGTCCCCGGCCCATTCCGGCAACGGCTGGCGGTCGAAATAGTCGAACAGCGCGCCGCGCCGGAACGGCCGGTTGACGATCACCGCCAGACCGCGTTCGGCCGCGAGCGGCAGCAGGCGCTTCTCCGCCTCCCGATCGAGGATGTTGTAGGTAAACTGGACGAAGTCGATCGGCCGCCCGGTCATGATCTTCTCCATGGCTTTGTGCCGGCGGCCGTCCGAGGTCGTGATGCCGATGTAACGCAGCCGGCCTTTGGCTTTCCAATCCAACAGCGTCTCCAGATGCGACTCCCAGTCGAGCAGGTTGTGGATCTGCATCAAATCGAAACCATCCACCCGCCAGAGTTGCTGCGATGCCTCCATTTGCCTGACACCGCGCGATTGCATAAGCGTCCACACCTTGGTTGCGGAAAACAGCGCGGGCTGGTTCGCCATGCGCGACAGGCAGTACCCGATGACCTCCTCCGACGATCCGTACATGGGTGAGGAATCGACAACCGCCCCACCGCTATCGAAGAACGTTTGCAACACCTCGAGCCGCTTGTCGCGCAACACCTTATCGCCGCGTACGTCGAACGTGAGCCAAGAGCCCATGCCGATCACCGGCAGCCGTTCCCCGGTTTTTGGAATGGCCCGGGTCAATACCGGCCGGGCTGCGGCCCGAGCGCGGCCATGCCCGAGATGAACGGCAGTCCCCAGGGCGCCCAACGACGCCAGGAATTTGCGGCGGCTCCAATCCCGATTGGCTCGTTTCATTGCGGCCACGCCTTTTCAGCCTCCAGCCACCATCGGCGCCAGGCCCCGATGTTGTAACCAAATCGTTGGCCGGTCACGGCGCTCAGCGCGCCGATGATGTCGCCCCTGAGCCACGCGGGATCCGCCGCCCGGTCCAGGCGGCCGATCAGGCTCGCCACCGTGGCAAGGTCGTTCTGGCCGATCCAACTCACCGCAAAAAGCGCCATGGGCAAGGAATCGAACCACTTCTGCGGTCCATTCGAGACCAGACTCCCCGGCCGTTCCAGTAGCGCCAATGGCACCCTTCCCCGGCCGGCGACGCCCATGCCCCAGAGCAGAATATGGCGGCCAAGATTGACGGCCTCCGGTGTCAGCGCGCCGCCGAACATGGCAACCGTCCGGTCCGGAAACGGCGAGTCCAGGGCGGTTTCGAAGAATTCGGGTGGCGGTCCGGCGAGGGCCCAGATGTAAGCCAGGTCGCGCAGACGGGTGCGGTAAGTTTCGGGGCTGGGAACGACTTCGTTCAGATCCGCCTTGGCGGTGGGCCAATCGACCGGCCCGGGGTCCGGGCGGGATGGCCAGTTTGGAAGGGGGCCCGGCGGCAAAATCGGGGACGGCGAGGGCGGCGGCCCCCACAGAATGCCGCGCCCATCCGAACCGGACCCGCTCACATAGACGCGCCCCTGGATGACGACGACATCGACCGGACGGCCGCCCGGGAGGCCCTGCATCCGGCGCCACTGGCGCCCATCCACGCTGTGCCACAGGGCACCGTCCCCGGCGCCCCAAAACCCATTATCGCCGGCGGCGAAAGCCCGTAATGGCGGCATGGTTGCGGCATCGGCGAGACGTTCGCTGGTGCGCCCGTCGGTTCGCCAGAAGGCCGTACCGCCGACTTCGCGAACCAGCCCGTAGACTCCGTCTTTGGCGGCAACCAAGTCGAGCGTCTTCGCCGTCTCGGGCCAGCCGGGGACTCTCCTCACGGTCTCGCCGTCGAGGACCAGCAGAGGGAAGTGCTGTGTGCCATTTCGGCGCTCGACCAGCGCGCCGAAGAGGCGCCCGCCGAAACCCGCCAGGGCAATGATGCGGGAGACTCGTCGATTTGGCGTCGGATGGTCGTAAATCTGCTGCCAGCGCAAACCGCCGTCGATCGATCGGTGGAGCCCTGCCCGCCACGCAGAAGTCGCCGCATAGAGGCGCCCGCCCAGAGATTCCAGGGCATGGACGTGAAACATCGGCGGGTTGCCGGGCATCACCCGCAGTTGCCATCTGTCCCCATCGGTGACCGCGATATGGCCCCATCCGACGGAGGGGCGCGGGTCCTCGTAGGGCCAGTAGAGAAGCCCGCCGGCGACCACCGGCGTGCCGACGTCCTGGGTGAACAGGTGACGCTCGAAACGAAGATCGCCGGCCGCTAGACCGAGGCTGTAAAGGTCTGCCGAATTGTGATTGGGATAGCGGACGCTGTTGGCAAACCACAACCGCCCCCGATAGCCGATCAGGGCGGACAGGGTCGGCCAGGGGCCCACGCTCGCCAGAACTTCCAAGGCGGGCGCCGAGGGTGGTGTGGCGAATCCTGGCCTAGCGGCCAAGGGAAGCAGGATAACGGCGGCGATCAGCAACCGGCCGAGGTGTTTCATGGTTTGGGGCTTCCGGCACAGCGGATGCCAACCATATCGAGTCCGATGTCGGGCGGGTTGCCGTGACGGTAGGCGGTGCGCAGGCAGTAGGGGTCGTTTCCCCACCCACCGCCGCGCAGCACGACCCACTGCGGCTGCCCGGGGAACCGGCTCGCTGTCCATTCCCAGACATTGCCCGCCATATCGAGAATGCCGAATGGCGAGGCGCCGCGCGGAAAACTGCCGACCGGTGCGGTACGCCGGTACCCGTCGGTGGCATCGGGTGCGCAGCACGCCACGGTCCCGAAATTTGCCCGCCGCGCCTTCTCTCCGCCGGGCGGAGACTTGCCCCAGGGGTAGCGGCGGCCCCCGGTGCCTCGGGCCGCGAACTCCCATTCGGCCTCGCTCGGTAGCCTGAGACCGTACCAGGCGCAGAAAGCGGCCGCATCGCGGCCGGAGACCTGGACCACGGGATGGTCCGCCTTCTCGTCGATCGAGGTGCCGGGACCGTTGGGGTGCCGCCAATCGGCGCCCGGCACCCGCCGCCAGGTTCGATCCCAGACAAAGCCGCTGCCGTTTTCCTCGGCGTCCGTGCGGTGCCCGGAAGCGGCGATGAAGACAGAGAACTGGCGGTTGGTGACTTCCAGACGCATGAGCGAGAAGGCCCCGACGGCCGCCGGTTTCGGCGTTTCGTTGGGGTCGCCCTCGTCGTCGCCCATGACGAAAGATCCACCGGGAACCGGCACCATGGCGCTGTCGAACGCCGAAGCCGCACCCCCCGCGTCCCGCGCGTGCAGGGTCCCGAATGCGACGAGAGCGCCGATCGCCAAAAATGAAAACCCGCGGTTCATCCGCCATACCCTATTCGAAATCCCCAACACCGCTCTATCACGTTGTCGATAGGATCCGAACAGCTGCGTCAGCCCACCAGCCAGCGATGGCCGCTACAGGATCGCACCGAGCGATTCGGGCAGGACCTGGCCGCCGTCGATGACCAGGGTCTGACCGGTGATGTAACCGGCCTCCTCAGAGGCGAAGAACAGCGCGGCATAGGCGATGTCCTCGACGCTGCCGAGTTTGTTGAGCGGGATCGAGGCGGTCATTTTGTCGAGATCGTCCGCGCCCAGGCCGTCCGGGCCCCCGGTCGCGATGTTGCCCGGCATGACCGCATTGATGGTGATCCGGTGCGGCGCCAGCTCGATCGCCGCGGTCCTCATGAAGCCCAACTGGCCGGACTTGCTGGCGCCGTAGTGGGTCCAGCCGGGTACGCCGGTGATCGGGCCGGTGATCGAGGAGGTCAGCACGATACGGCCGCCGCCGCCTTTCGGCAGGTGCGGCAGGCAGGCCTTGACCGAGAGAAAGGTGCCCTTGAGATTGATGCCCAGCACCTCGTCCCAGTCCTCGGGGCTCATCTCGGTGAGCGGGACTTCGGGGAAGATGCCGGCGTTGACGCAGAGGATGTCGATCCCGCCATGAGTATCGACGGCGGTCTGGGCCATGGCCTGCATCGACTCCCAGGAGCTAACGTCGCCTTGGTAGAAGGCCGCGGCGCCGCCGGCCGCCTTGAGCTCCGCCACCGTCTGGTTTCCGGCATCGGCATTGCGGGCGACCACCAGGACTTTGGCGCCCTTGCTGGCGAAGACTGCCGCGATGCCCTTGCCGATGCCTTTGCTGGCGCCGGTCACGATCACGGATTTACCTTCGATCGAAGTCAGCATCTGTCAAACCTCCTCTAAGGAGTCATTCCCCAGTTCCTAACCTAACGAATAGCAATCGCCGTCGCCAACATCGGGTATCAGCGCCAGTTGCTCCTTCAGGGCCGCCGGCCTAATTACGTGGAATGTCGCGCCACACCGATTAAGCGAACAGACTGAGCCCAGAAGCGGCGGACAAGAAAAGCGCCAACCACGAACAGGGCCACAGCGAGGCTGACCCAGATGGCTCGGCCGCCGAAACCCAGGTAGACGCCGAACAGTGCAGCCGACGGCAGCCCCAACCCCCAATAGCCGGCAAGCGAGATCAGCATCGGTCCACGCGTGTCCTTGAGGCCCCGCAGCGCGCCCATCGCAGGAACCTGGGCAGCGTCGGCAAACTGAAACAGGGCAGCTATGGCGAGGAACGAAATGGCAAGCTCGATGGTCACCCTGTTTTCGGGCCGCGCCGTATCGAGAAAGAGATCGACAATAGCGCCGCCGAGGAACCAGAACGCCGCCGCTGGCAGGAATGCGAAACCGACCCCCAGGGCCAGCGCGGTCCAACCCGCCCGGCCCACCGCCTGGTAGTCGCCTGCGCCCATGGCACGTCCCACCCGTATGGTGGCTGCCTGTGATACGCCAAGCGGCACCATGTAAGCGACGGAAATGCATTGGATAGCGATGGCATGGGCAGCCAATGTGGCAGTGCCGAGCAGACCCATGAGTAGGGCTGATGCGAGGAACATGCCTATTTCGGCGAGCTGGGCGACTCCGATAGGTATGCCGATCCGGACGATTTCGTATAGCTGAGACCAGTCCGTCCGCCAAAAGCGGCCCAACAGCCGGTAGCGGCGCAGACGCCGGTCGATCAGCACGAAGGTCAGCAACGCCAGGAACATGAGGGTAGTGACGGTCGCACTGGCGATGCCAGCGCCGATCAAACCCAGCCGTGGGAAGCCGAAATGGCCGAACATGAGCGCGTAGTCGGCAAGCGCATTGATGCCGATCCCCAAGACAGCGACGACCAGTGTCGCGCGTGGTCGAGTATGGGCCGCGAGGAACTCGCTCAGCACTAGGAGCCATAGTCCGGGGAGGAAACCCAAGACCATAAAACGGACGTAAGACTGGCCGGCAGAGGCCAGATCGGGGTCTTGCCCTAGGAGCACAAGTATGGCCTGGGCGTGCCAAATCACGGCTATACAGGGAAGCGCCACAATCGCCGCCACCCACACACCCTGTCGAAAGGTGCGCCGGACCATGCGATAACGGCGGGCACCCAAATGCTGAGACAGAATGGGCGCGACCGCGCCGAGCACGCCTAGGGCAAAGAACTCGAAGAAAACGTAGAAATGCCCGGCCAGTGAGCCGGCGGCCAAAGACTGCGGCCCCAGCCAGCCCATCATGACCACGTCCGTCGTAATCATTGCCATGTACGCCAGCTCGGTGAGCACCAGCGGTACTGCGAGCGTCACCGTGGCACGGGCCTCCTGCGACCAGAGTGTGACGGTCTGTGACGAGCGCCGGGGAAGATGCGTAATCGCGTTCATGAGTTGCGTTTCCACCACAAGAGGACTTGGGGCGCCAGGGCTTGAAGCCTGATTGCACGCACAGGGCAATTGCTCTTGCCTGTGGTTCACACCCCACAAGGACATGCGCGTCCACTCAAGAACGGTCGAAAGACGATGAGCTGAGAATGAGCGCGCGCGTCGGCGCCCGGCCTATCGGGCCGGGGAGTGGGGCAGGCTGGGTCTTCGCTGCAAATGAATGACGCGCTTCCATAAGAGCCGGTGTAAAAGCGTTTCCGACGGCGGCATGGCGCGCTCCTCCCACTTTCAAAAACCCCCGACTTCCAAAACTATATCTGAAAACACAATCTTTTCCAAAGTATATTCTTTTAAAAATAGCTATGGCTGAAATTATTAACCGACATTCCCCAGATGACATCCAGATTCGTGGAAAACGTACTACTGGTCCACTGCCAAGGGAACTCCATCCACTTTGCAGCCATCCGATGGCCCGGTTTTGGAGATCGGTCCTCGTTTGGAAGGCCATTTGCCCAGATTTTCCGCCATCCAGACGCACCCCTCCTGTCGCTTTCTCCTTACCGTCGATTTCCCCGGCCTACGCCGGAGCGGGTCTTGGTCGCAGATCATCAATCAAGCCCAAGATTTTCCGGAACAGTTCCTTCGGCACGGCAACCTCGGCCAGCTGGAACGTGGCGTAGCGGCCATGGCTGACCACCTTGGCACCGATCTTGATGAGCTTTTCGCGCAGCGTGGTCAGCGACCAATGCTCCACCTCCTTCGGCAAGGCCAGCGTCCGCATGAAGTTGGCCAGATTGTAGGCCAGGGCGTGAAGCTGGAGCCGAACGGCATTGTCGCGGAACTTACGGCACGACAATCGGGTCCATTTGATCGC
>SMVA01299147.1_pt1 | contig 17215 bp, 14 predicted proteins | sample 2456451 | NCBI WGS metagenome assembly SMVA01 (sample SAMN11095933, study PRJNA526329) | marine sediment metagenome | biome: Marine sediment; feature: Surficial sediment; material: Deep marine sediment; isolation source: Hadal surficial sediment | place: Pacific Ocean | collected 2014-05 | depth...
ACAATAGGCCCTGCGATTCTATGGCTTACCATCATCGCAAAAATAAACGAAGCCATAGCGAATACCACAAAACCCAGTAGTGAAATCTGTGCCATCTGGAACGTCTGTTCACTGATCTTGGTCTGGGAGCTGAAATCGGTAGCGATACTATTGTTCATAATATCTTGCACCATCGCCATTTTGTAAAAGATTGCCGATCCGGTGGAGAAAATGACGGTGACGCCAAAGGCTATATAGTAATAGGTTAGTTTTAGCTGGAATTTGGGTGTCAGTAGAAAATTCGAGATCTTACGGTCGTGTCTGCTCACAATTTCGATCCTGTTTTAGTGTCCACGATAAACTGCCAAAGATTAACTTGAAAGTGCCCAATTATCATCTTTTTGACCTCAATCAACTGTAAGAATGATGTAAGCATAGCTGAATTATGTCACTGGCAAGGCTGTTTTTGATTTGATAGCCTGCTCGCTGACACTTTTAATTTTTGTGAAGAGGATTCAATGACCTACGCAAAACCGATTCCGAAGCCCAGCCCGCTTACCCAGCCATTCTGGGATGGTGCCAAAGCTGGTAAGTTGATGTTGCCACGATGCACGGAGTGTAGTCGTGTTCACTGGTATCCACGCCATATATGCCCATTTTGCCACTCCATGAATTTGGAATGGATCGAAGCCAGCGGTGAAGGAAGAATCCACACTTATGCCGTTCAGAATCGGGCCTTTGGCGGTTGGGCCGCTGAGGTTCCGTTTGTTACGGCTTATATCGATCTGGCGGAAGGGGATCGCATGGTGACAGTGTTAAGGGGTGTTGATGCTCTCGACCCCGCTTCGATCAAAATCGGCAGCAAAGTAAAAGTGGAGTTTGAGGAAGCCAGCGATGACATCCATATTCCCTTTTTTAGGCTGGTCGAGGAATCATCATGAGTGTCTCCATGGCAGCCGCAATAGTTGGTGCAGCGGAAGCTGTTGAAATTGGCTATCCGGAAGAACCGAGAACATCACTGCAATTACACATCGAAGCCATTAAAGCAGTCAGCGAGCAAACTGGCATTCCAATTTCAGCAATAGATGGAATCTTTTCAGCAGGGTGGTCTTCTGAACTAGCAGAACATCTTGGCATCCACCCACACTATATAGACACAACCTCCGTGGGTGGATGTTCATTCGAGATGCATGTGCACCATGCCTTGCTGGCGATATACGCTGGTGTGATTGATGTGGCGCTCGTTAGCCATGGTCAGAACGGCTGGTCTTCAAGGCGATTAGGCGGCGCAGGATATCCGAGAGGTGATGCCTCGGCTCCTGGCACACAGATGACAATCCCGTATGGTTTTTCTGGCGCACCATCAAACTATTCCCATGCCATGGTTCGCCACAATCATCGATATGGCACGTCACCGGCAGATTTTGCTCATGTCGCTGTGGTGACGAGAGACTGGGCTACACTTAATCCCAGAGCGGTGATGCATTCAAAGGAAACCCACGAATTTGGCGGGCCGATTTCTGTGGATGATGTTAACAATGCACGAATGATTTCATGGCCACTAACGATGTTGCACTGTTGCCTTGTCACGGACCATGGAGGCGCAGTCATGATTGCAAGGCCAGAGATCGCAAAGAGTCTCAAAACGAACCCTGTATGGATCGCCGGTGCGGCTGAAAATATGAGCCACGCCAATATGTTAGAGATGGAAGACTTTACGGCAACTTCTGCATATGCATCAGGACAGGCGGCTTACAAGATGGCTGGCCTGGGTCCAGATGATATGGAGCTGGCCTTACTGTATGACTCGTTCACCCTAACTGCAGCAATGACAGCGGAGATGCTGGGGCTCGCTCCACGTGGAGAAGGTTACAAATTGTGGAAGGATGGTCATGCGGCCCCGGGCGGAAAGCTGCCAATCAACACGAATGGGGGTGGTTTGTCATTTAACCATTCTGGTATGTACGGCATGCATCTGCTCGTTGAAGCCTATCGTCAATTATCCGGGACTGCCGAGGATGGAATAAACGGCATTAAAGGTAAACAAACGAATGCGAGAACCTGCATTGTCAATGGCACCGGTGGATCCCTGTCTACGACAGGAACCCTGGTGTTGGTCGCTGATTAGGCAACCTGAGGGATGGAGAGTTCTGCAGCAGTCCGCTAGGATGCTTTTTTATAAGGTGGTCTCATGGTTGCGGCAAGCTTTGAGACCGTCTTCGACTGCGTGAACACTGCCTTGGCATGACTGAAGGTTTTGAATCCATCATAACCATGATATGAACCCATACCGCTCGGGCCAACGCCACCAAAAGGCAGATCTTCCTGGGTGATATGCATAATGACATCATTGACGGTGACACCACCTGAAGTCGTTTTGGTCAGGACCTTATGTTCTTCTGTTGCATCCTGTCCGAAATAATACAGCCCAAGTGGACGATCTCGCTGGTTAATATAGTCGAGCGTCTCATCAATATTTTTGTACTTCTTGATGGGTAGAACAGGGCCAAAAACTTCATCCTGCATCACCAGCATATCGTCAGTCGGGTCTACTATCAGTGTTGGCGGTATTTTGTGATGTTCCTGTTGGCTGAAATCTTCATTAGCCGGATTAATTTCAACGATCTCGGCACCCTTCGATTTGGCGTCGTTAATATATCCGGTGAGGCGATCAAAATGACGCTCATTGACAATGGACGTATAGTCAGGATTGTCCTTGAGATCGGGATACATTTTCGCAACAGAAGCTTTTGCTGCGTCGATAAATGCATCGGCCTTATCTTCCGGGACAAAGACATAATCCGGGGCAAGGCAGATTTGTCCGGCGTTCATCGTTTTACCAGCCATCACATTTTGGGCAGCGAGCTCTATATCAGCACTTTGCCCAATGACAACAGGTGATTTTCCACCGAGCTCTAACGTGAGTGGTACCAAATTTTCAGAAGCAGCTCTCATGACATGTTTTGCAATTGATGTCGCGCCGGTAAAAATCAGGTGATCGAAGGGGAGGCTGCTGAACGCCCCGCCAACTTCCGGACCGCCGGTAAAAAACGCAACTTCTTCAATATCGTAAGCTTCTTCAAATATTTGTTTCATGAGTTCTGATGTTTCTGGAGTGAACTCGGATGGTTTGATCATCGTGCGATTACCCGCACTAAATACTCCAGCGAGTGGTGCAAAGGTTAGCTGCACCGGAAAATTCCAGGGACTGATGCAACCGATAACGCCGAGTGGCTGATATTCAACCCTGCTCCTGCTGCCAAAGAGGTTTAACGGGAACATCGTTTGCCTCCTTTCTGCTCGCATCCATTTTCTTAAGTGTTTCTTTGAATCCTTAAGAGGTCCAATAGAGCCGTCAATGTCTGTGAGTTTTGACTGTTCCATTGAACGATGACCGAAATCTGCACGCATGGCCTCGCTGAGTTTTGTACCATGCTTTTGTAATAAACCTATGGCTCGATCAATTCTGTCAATGCGAATTTCAGCCGATACCTCACCCTCCTCAATTCGAGATTGCTTCTGGCGGTTTAGCACCGACATCATTTCGTCCCTAATTGGATTCTGCTCACTCATGGTCATCTCCGGTTCTGCATTAATGTCTATTGGTTCCAGATCTGTTTAGCTTCTCGTCTCAACAGTCCTTAGACTTAAAGTCATCCGCTCAGGGATGATGGGTCATCCTACAAATCTCCTGGGATTAGAGAGTACATCAGCGCATCGTGGTTTTCACCATGTAGATTCAGGCGGTTTCGCAGCGTCCCTTCAAATTGTGCGCCCGAATTGATAGCGACCTGACGGCTGGCTGGGTTGAGGATCGACATCATTATTTCGATTCTGGATATCCCAAGATGTTCAAAACCATACCGGGCAAGACCGATGGTTGATTCTGTGGCCACGCCAGTGCCGGTTGCTGAGGTTCTTACCCAGTAGCCAAGATTTGCAACGGGGTGTTCGTCTATATTGTTAAATCCGCACCCACCTAGAAACCTGCCGGATGTGCTATCGAAAATGGCAAAAGCATAGGCGTGCTGATCTGCCCAGTTAGACTCGATACTTAACAGCCAGCTACGTGAATCTTCTATACAGTAATCTTCGTTGCACCATGGCAGGAAGATGCTGACTTCGCCAATAGACTCCCGGGCAGCTTCAAATAGAACTGATTCGTCATCCAGGGTGTAGCGTCGAATTGTGAAGCGTGGGGTGGTGAAGAAAAGAGGCGGATCGCCTTTATCAACAAGGTTTACCAACTAGGAAAACTCCTCAGTGGTGTACCTTTGCACTATGGTGTTTGAACCCCAGTCCCCCGGTGCGAGCCCTGCCTTGCGGCGCAGCTCAGAAACAAAAGATTCCGCCAGTGGTAACTGCTCCCACACAGAGGGCAGGTAAGTGGCTTTTTTTCCGTTTTCTTCAAGAATGATTCCATCGATTCCAGGTCGCAGAATTCTGATGAACTCTTCGCGTGATGAGATGATGAGTTTCTCAGGAATACTCAGAATGGAGATATGGAAATCAATATTCTGGTACTCATCCAGGGTCACCGGTTTAAACCTCGAGTCTTTGAAGGCTGCAGATTGTGCGTTGTTTGCAACATCGGCGACCAAAGGCTGGTGCGCCGTCAGGCTGCCAATGCAACCGCGGAGCTGATTTTTGATATTGAGAGTGACGAATGTGGCTCGATTCTGCCTGAAGGACGGTGGAAATTGATTCAGTTCAATATGAAATTTATCTTTTGTGGACAGTGGATGCAGAACAGCCTCTCTTGCCACTTGAAGAAGTCGCTGTCGCCACGCAAGAGGTAGCAGGTCTTCATCAGAATTGGTTTGTTTAGTCTCCGTATCTACCACGACGTATGCACCGTAACCCACCACCTTGTCCCTGGTACCAGCAGTATCACCCGAATTTCTGACATCAATTTCTTCTACCTTGAGCCCTCTGTCTTTTAGCACCTGGAGCAGACCGTTCAATGGTCTGCAACCGCAGGCTTGCTCACCAACCAGGTCGGTCTCAAGGGCCAGAATCTTTCTTGAAGTATCGGCATCAATTTGTTGTGCATCTTCATAAGCATGATAGTGGCTTAGATCGGAGCTGATGACGATGAGAGTTTCTGGCCCGCCCCAGAGGGTATTTAAAACCCCGGCAACTTCCTCCTTTGTGGCATCCCCAACGACCAGTGGTACCAGGGAAAATGGCCCAATTGCCCGCTGCAGGAATGGTAAGTGCACTTCAAGGCTGTGTTCGCTTGTATGTGCCTCATCCAGAAAACCTGTACCGCTTTGTGTCAGAACGCTTTGGACAGCAGCCGAATCTATTGGAATATTGCCGAGCGGAGTTGAATAGGCAGTGGAGCTGGTCGCAGCAATGCCTTTAAACCCGACACGATGTGATGGCCCGAGCAGTACAACCCGGGTAATAGGCGTCGTTGCATTTTTTAACCGACTATAGGCAAGACCAGCGACTTCGCCTGAATAAACATATCCGGCGTGGGGTGCAATGATGACTTTTGGCGCTGATTCCTTGCTGTCATGAAGCATAGAATCTACTGTTGACGCCAATTCAACATCGTTTGCCGGATAGAAGGTACCTGCCACTGCGGGCGCCCTGACTGCACTCATTCCAAACACCGTGTTTCTGTGATATTAAGTATTCTAATTCATTCGTGGATGAAACCAAATGTCATCTATTCTTCACTGGCAGCTTGGTAAGGATAACCGCCCACCAAGGCCAGACAGTGTCATCAGCACAAAATACTGGCATAAGCTGGAAGATGGAAGATTGCAATGTGATCTGTGCCCCAGGAAATGCAAACTGCGTGAAGGCCAGAAGGGCCTGTGTTTTGTTCGTGCGAGGGATCGTGATGAAATAGTCCTAACCACCTATGGGCGATCAAGCGGGTTTTGTATCGACCCAATCGAAAAAAAGCCGCTGAATCACTTTTTACCTGGTACACCCGTTCTTTCATTTGGCACCGCGGGATGCAACTTGGCCTGTAAATTTTGTCAGAATTGGGATATGAGTAAATCCCGGGAGATGGAGACACTGGCGGATGCAGCCTCTCCTGAATTGTTGGCGAGAGCGGCTGTGGAATTGGAATGCAGGAGCATTGCGTTCACTTATAATGACCCTGTTATTTTTCACGAGTACGCCATTGATGTTGCCCAGGCGGCAAGGGATAAAGGAATAAACTCTGTTGCGGTAACCGCAGGCTACATTTGCCCGGAACCAAGAAAGGAATTCTTCAATGCCGTTGATGCGGCCAACGTGGATCTAAAGGGATTCACCGAACGTTTCTATCACAAGATCTGTGGTGGGCATCTTGCACCCGTCCTGGATACACTTCTATACATCAAAAATGAAACAAGTGTCTGGCTGGAACTTACTACGTTGCTGATTCCGGGTGAGAATGATTCACCTGCGGAAATTGAAGAAATGAGCGTCTGGATCGCAGATAACCTGGGTACCGATGTGCCGGTTCATTTCACCGCGTTTCATCCTGATTATCGAATGATGGATACGCCCGCGACCCCACCAGAAACACTGTTTAAGGCACGGGAGATAGCGAAATCCAATGGCTTGAAATTCGTATATACAGGCAATGTACATGACAGTGATGGTGGTTCAACCTGGTGCCCGGCTTGTGGGTCTGCTCTCATCGAGCGTGATTGGTATAAACTGGGAAAATGGAACCTGGATGCGCAGGGATGTTGCAAGTCCTGCGGCGAATGGATAGCCGGTATATTTGAAGAAAACCCGGGAAAGTGGGGGCCGAAACGACAGGCGGTCCGGTTAAGTCGCTAGTTGCGCGCTTCTCCGGTTAGGATTGAGTAAATGACTGCGACCCTTGAGACGAGAATCAAGATCTCCATGAATGAATCCAAAGCAATTGGTTCGTTTAATGACATTCTGTCGGGTCTGTTCACGCCACAGGAAATCAGGCTGGACTGCAGTCAGGCCAATAAGGGGGTCGACAACTATCACATCGATATAGAACTCTCGCCTTCTTTTGTACAAAAGACAAGCGAACTGATTGAAACCCAGGTGAAACGAATCGTAACCGGAAACAAATTGTCTTCCGGTAACTCTGCTGAGTTTGGCGTGTTCCGGGGAGAATATGCGGACATGATGAAGGTCACGCTTCATCGATGTAAGACAGATCTGACTCCGGGCCAGGTGAAGATCCTGCAGTTCGCCGTCGTTAAATTCGTACTGCAGGAAATCCGGAACGCCCTCGCAAAATATGGGGAAGAACTCGAAGTCGCCCAGGGTCAGCAAAAGTATGCTGGGTCCAGGAACTTGTTGACCACTCAGGAAAAAATCATCTGGTTCAGGAAGTTCAGAAATGAATTTCAATTCAGGGTTAGCCGACTCATGTTCAGGCAAATGCAGCGGGTAGACAATAACCACCTCAAGAAATTACGTGCCCAGGTGCTGGGTGATGATCTTATTGAGGCGGTACACATTCTCTATAATCCATTGTTATTCGCCAGGACACCCCAGGACCCGGTAGTTCTTCTGGAATATTATTTTCTTTGGCCCACTCATGAGGCTAATTTTGAGAATTTGAATTCATCCCTGGAGGCGCTTCTTGCCCGGCTGCTTCCCGAATGCAAGTTCACGCCACTTAAAGATGACCGCGTTACACCGGCGACCCATGCAGAAGTTTACGATGAATTAGGGGGTTTCTTTGCGGCCCAGCAGATGCTGGGCGCATCGGAGGATCAAAAAGAATCCATTTCCGAAAATTTTTGTTGGCTGGATTACCCGGGAAATATTCGTCTGCTCTTTGATGAACAGATACTAGACGACTATCTTCAGAAGCTTAAAGAGGAGAAAGGATTAAAAGCGCAATGGGGTCTGAAATCCGACATCAAGAAGTTATTGAGAATTGTGCAGGAAATCAGGAAAAAAATTACCACAAGTCAAGAGCTGAAACAGATGCAGGCGAGTTACACACTGAAAGACCGGATTACCCATCAGGAGTTTTTGCTCGTTAGTGTTGAAGACGCAGTATCTGCAACGGCTGGATTAAATGCAGCTAAAATCATTGCAGCAATTGATGCCACAAAAGAGGGGGCACCGGCGCTGACACTTAAACTGGAAGATCTTGGCAGTGAATTTGAAAGATCGTATCGCGGAAATGAAAATGAACTCGTCCTGAGAATTTTAACCGATATTTCCAGGTATCGATTACACCTCAAGTATTATCGTTTTGCGCATCGTGTATTTAATCGCATTTCTGTTGTCAGTGGAGAAGAGGAATTAAGGCTGGCAAGGGCTGGTGGTCAACTGCTGAAGCTCATGAATAGTGAAGAAATGGCGCAAGCCGATAATAGTGAACCGGAGATTATTCACCATGCGATCTTAAAGGCAGATGTTCGTGGTTCAACCACAGTTACCCAGGAACTAGTGCGCCAGGGATTGAATCCTGCGAGCTATTTTAGTCTGAGATTTTTTGACCCGATTAATGAAAGATTAAAAACCTATGGTGCTGTGAAGGTATTCATCGAAGGGGATGCTGTGATATTGGGGACCTATGAGTACGCAAATAACCCCACAGAGTGGTACTCCGTTTCCAGAGCATGTGGGATGGCCAAGGAAATGCTGGATATCATCACTTCGAAGAATTCAGATTCTGTAAAAACCGGCTTACCATCGCTGGAAATAGGCATCGGGATTTGTTACTCGAATGAAAATCCACTATTTCTGTTTGATGAAGGCCGGCCAATCATGATTTCTTCCGCAATTGGTGATGCAGACAGAATGTCTTCCTGCTCCTGGAAGTTACGTCATACCTTTGATTCAGGTGATTTTAATGTGGAAGTTCTCGAAATTGATCATGAAGACGAGGCCCGCGGAGAGAAGGGGCAGGATTTTATTCGCTACAACGTGAACGGCATTCTGCTCGATGATGCTGCTTTTTCAAAACTTAAAACTGAAGTCAATTTATCCCAGCTCAATGTCAGGTCAGGAAACAAGAGTGAAACTGTCTATGTAGGCAGGTTTCCCGATATGCTGGGTAAAGAAAGATCCCTGGTGATTCGTGAAGGTGTTGTTGGGTTGTGGAAGGGCGATGAGGTCGTGGCAAACCCTGGATCCACTGCAGTTTTCTATGAAGTCCTGCAGAATACAAAATTTGCCAACGAGGTTATTAATCTGGCAGAAACACAAAGTTCTTAAAATTCGAAAAGATTGATTACGGGGACGGTGGGATTGGCAGGGCTGCCCCTTTCCTGGAGAATCTTCAGTATTCCTGATTGGAATAAGAAACTAGTATTTTCATGCTAGAATCGCCCTCTCTTTAAGTCGGGAGTTTCCGTGGCCAGGAATCTGTATCAGAAAATCTGGGATGATCATGTCGTTCGGCAATTGGACAGCGGTCAGTATCAACTTTTTATCGCGCTTCACTTGATTCATGAAGTCACCAGTCCCCAGGCTTTTGGGATGTTAAAAGATAAGGGACTTAAGGTTGCGTATCCAGGCCTGACTTTTGCAACGGTGGATCACATTATCCCGACAGATAATCAGTCACGGCCTCTGCAGGATGATATGGCTGAGAAGATGATCCAGGTACTGGATGACGCGACGAAAGAGTACGGCATCGAATTCTTTCCTCCTGAGTCCGGTGCCCAGGGTATCGTCCATGTGGTCGGACCGGAACTTGGCTTGACGCAACCCGGGATGACGATAGGTTGTGGTGATAGCCATACTTCGACGCACGGGGCTTTTGGATGTATTGCGCTGGGTATTGGTACGAGTCAAGTGAGAGATGTGTTAGCCAGCCAGACGATTGCAATGGATCCATTAAAAGTCAGGCGAATTCGGGTTGAAGGTAAATTGCAACCTGGAGTCACCGCCAAGGACGTCACGTTGCATATCATTCGAACACTGGGTGTCAACGGTGGTGTTGGCTATGCTTATGAGTATGCCGGATCGGTCATCGAAAACATGACGATGGAAGAACGGATGACGGTTTGCAATATGAGTATTGAAGGCGGAGCTCGATGCGGCTACATCAATCCTGATGAAACCACATTTGAATATCTGAAGGGTAAGGAACGTGTACCCCAGGGCGTGGCCTTCGATGCAGCGGTTAAAAAGTGGCGGTCCTATGCCAGCGACTCTGATGCCCACTATGATGACGAAGTCATTATTGAAGGGCAAGGCATCAAACCCATCGTTACCTGGGGTGTAACGCCAGGTCAGGCCATATCGATAGACGAGAAGGTTCCAGACCCTGAATCTGCTACGGGTCTCGATAAGAATCTTATCTCTGATGCATTGGCCTATATGCAGATGGAAGCCAACCAGCCGATCAAGGGAACATCAATTGACGTTGCCTTTATTGGTAGTTGTACAAATGGCAGGCTCAGCGATTTTGAGCAGGTTGCGGCACTCATTGAAGGCAGGAAAGTAGCTTCTTCTGTCAGGGCGATTGCTGTTCCTGGTTCAGAGAAAGTGGACAAGGCTGCAAGGGAGAAGGGCTTGCATCTTATCTTTGAAGAGGCCGGGTTTGAATGGCGAAAGCCAGGTTGCTCAATGTGTCTGGCCATGAATCCGGACAAGCTGGTGGGTGATGAAATCTGCGCTTCAAGTTCAAACAGGAATTTTATCGGCAGGCAGGGTTCTCCCACAGGACGCACCTTATTGATGAGCCCGATAATGGTTGCCGCGGCTGCAATCAATGGTGCTGTGGCAGATGCTCGTGAAGTATTCGGGTTGGGGGATTAGAGATGAGTGGACTGGATAAGGTCAGTGGAAGGGGAGTTTATGTTCAAGGAAACGATATAGATACGGACCGAATCATTCCTGCCAGGTTCCTGAAATGCGTTACATTTGACGAACTTGGCCCGGCTCTGTTTTATGACGTACGATTTGATGAAAAAGGTCATTCCAAAAATCATGTACTGGACAGTCAGGCATTTAAAGGTGCGGAAATATTGATATCAGATGCTAACTTTGGTTGTGGTTCAAGCAGGGAACATGCACCCCAGGCCATCCAGAAGTTTGGCATTAAGGCAGTTATTGCCGAGTCATTTGCAGAGATCTTCCATGGTAATTGCGCAACATTGGGAATTCCCTGTCTCGCGATGCTATCGGATGAAAGGCAGAAACTCGTGTCTCTCGTGGAGGCAGAACCTGAGGCTGAGATCATTGTTGATATCGAGGGATTGAAAGTTTTCTGTGCCAACAATGTGTTTAATATCACAATGAAAGACAGTGCAAGAGAAGCTTTTCTTACTGCATCATACGATCCGTTAGATACCCTTCTGACAGCAAGTGCTGAAATAGCGGCAACCGCAAGCAAACTTGGATATGCATAATATCCGTTTGTCGTTGCTGGATATCGAACAATGAACAAGCCAAAAATCGAAATCTATGACACGACGCTTCGTGATGGAAACCAGGGTGAAGGCGTGAACCTTAGCCTGGCGGATAAACTCGATATCACTTCTGAGCTTGATGTCATGGGAATAGATTTTGTTGAAGGTGGCTGGCCTGGCTCCAATCCCAAGGATGATGAATATTTCGTAAAGGTTCGTGAACTCGACCTAAAGGTTTTGAAGATTGTCGCTTTTGGTTCAACTCATCGCTCAGATGTAAATCCTCCGGATGATTTCTTTTTACAGAAGTTGATCGCCGCCAGTGCAGATGTCACCTGCATATTCGGCAAAAGCTGGGATCTGCATGTCGACCAGGCTCTACGGGTCTCCCCTGAGAAGAACCTGGATATGATCAGCGGCTCAATTGCCCACCTGGTTGAAGCGACAGACAAGCCTGTATTTTACGATGCTGAACACTTTTTCGATGGTTACAAGAGTGATTCAGGATACGCGCTGGCATCGGTACAGGCCGCAGTAGATGCCGGTGCAACAAGGGTCATTTTATGTGACACAAACGGCGGTGTGATGCCACATGATCTGGCTGTCGCCATTCGTGAAGTGAGAAAAGAAATCCCAGGCATTAGCCTTGGCATACATGTGCACAATGATGGTGGGCTCGCAGTGGCCAATACACTTCGTGCGATTGAAGAAGGTGTTACCCAGGTCCATGGAACAGTTAATGGCATAGGTGAACGTTGTGGAAACGTAGATATCACTTCCATATTAGGTAACCTTGAGTTGAAGCTTGGTTACCAGTGTCTACCCAAAGGTAACATCAAGGGGCTAACTAACCTTAGTCGTAAGGTCTGGGAGTATTTGGGAATACAGGGACCGACAGGACAGCCATTTGTTGGCCCTTCTGCCTTTGCCCATAAAGGTGGTGTTCATGTCAGTGCAGTGCAAAGAAATCCGAAAACCTATGAGCATATTGATCCGGAGCTTGTTGGCAATTCCAGAAAGATTCTTATCAGCGAGCTGGCCGGTGGATCAAACCTGCGTGCGAAACTTGCTAACCGTTATCCTGAGTTAGAAGATAGCCGCTCGGTGAAATCGATACTTGAAGAAGTGCAGGATAAGGAACATGCGGGCTATTCATTTGAAAACGCTGATGGTAGTTTTGATCTTCTGGTCAGGCGCCATATAGGGAAGTTCAAGCCCTGTTTCGAGCCGGTCTATTATCGTATTTATTCCCCTAGCAATGAGCTCTACGAACACGAAAGTGACATCGAGACTGATGGGCTTATCGAAGCCTCGGTAAAGATCCGGGTTGATGGTGAACTTCAGCTGTGTGCTGCAGAAGGAAACGGACCGGTAGATGCGTTGAATAAAGCATTACAAAAAGCATTGGTGTTAAAATTTCCCGTGATACTGGATTTACACCTGACGGATTACAGTGTCAGGGTCATCAACTCAACGCAGGAAACTGCCGCCAGGGTTCGAGTTTCCCTGGAGCATAGTTTCGAGGGTGAATTATTTGGTACAGTTGGCGTTAACGTCGATATAATAAAAGCCAGCTGGAATGCACTAGTTGAAGCATATCATTATGCACTGATGCAGCATGTAGAGTTCACTGCTGAGATTGCTGCCCGATAGGCTACAAACCCACGGTTGTCGTGAATCTGGCAGCAGGTATACTGGTCAGGTCGAGTCTCGTGACTCAGCTAACCCGGGAGGTAACATGCATCACGTTTCTTCATCTTTAAGATCCTTAACCCTTGTACTCATCCTGCCTCTTCTGTCAACATTTTCGCTTGCGGCGGGTTTCGAAGGGCTGGTGATATCTAATGATGAGGCGCCTGTTGTTGGCGCGATGGTCACCGCCAGATTCGGCTCTCCCTTTCAGGAAAGGACCGTATTTACCGATAGTGAAGGTCGTTACCAGATTGGTGGCTTACCTGGCACAACCGAACATAAAGTCAGGGTCAGGCGAATTGGCTGGCATGATATCCGGGAACAGCACGAGACACCTACCGGACAAGAAAATTCGACAATTAACTTCACGATGATTCGGCACACTGATGCTGCAGAGGTGGCTGCCCAGTTACCCGCTAATCACTGGTTCGCACTGGTGCTGGAGCAGCTAACCGATGAATACGAACGCGAACAATTCGTCAGGCAATGCACCTTCTGTCATCAGCAAGGGAGTGAGGCTACCCGGGTATACCGCGATCCGGAAGAGTGGCATAAAGTGCTGGCTTTGATGGCACGCATGGGTGGTGGTCTGGATATGGAGTTGCGGGAAAAACTTCCTGAGCTGTTCAATTCAGCCTACGATCCCAAAACAGCAATACCCAGGTTAACAAAAGGATTTCAGGAGCCTGGTTTTTCTCCGCCACCGAGTGAAATTGTTCGCCAGGCTGTGATAGATGAGTATCAGCTCGGTGGTCGGTCCTCAATGCAGCATGACATGATCGTGCATACGGATGGAACGATCTATTCCGTTGATATGACGACAGACACCTTGTTCCATCTTGATCCTTCCGTTCAGGGGGGTGCAAGGGAGTCTTTCCACATTCCTTCTAATGATTTGCCACTGGGGGGGGTCTTGGCTTCAGGCGTGCTTCCACCAAATTCAGATATGCGGGTTGGTCCGCATTCATTACAAGTCGGTGAGGACGGTGCTGTCTGGATTACCCTGGCTGTGGGAAATAAACTTGCCAGGTTTGATACGGTGGAGAAGAGTTTTACCATTGAAGATCTTCCTGAAGGTATTTATCCACACACATTACGAATCGATAAAAAAGGTCGCATCTGGTATACGATTGCTGTTTCCAATCATGTCGGCATGTTTGATCCAAAAACCGGTCAGCACGAGGTTATTCGTGTCCCGGCCAGGAACTTTGCTGAAGAAGTCACGTTACGGTTGCTTCCCGCAATCATGTGGCTAAGCCAGTATATTGAGCTTGATCTGGGGGGCGGGGAGGGCGCCAGCTTACCCGTGCCGTACGGGATAGATTTTGCCCCGGATGGGGGAGTCTGGTTTAGCCAGCTTAATGCCCATCGTATCGGTCATATCGATCCTGAAACGTTTGAAATTACTATGATTGATACACCCTTCACTGCACCAAGACGCATTAGGTTTGACTCGAAGGGCAAATTGTGGATTCCAGGTTTTTCTTCAAATCTGATTTCGAAATTTGATCCTGAGACGGGTGATTTTGAACACTTCGAAATCCCGGTGGAACCTTTGGGTACAGAAACGCCCTATGCGCTTAACGTCGACCTGGTGACAGACGACGTCTGGATATGTGGGACCAATAGTGATTCCTTGATTCGATTCGAGCAAAGCTCGGAAAAATTCACGATATATCCCTTACCCACCAGGGTGACCTATACAAGGGATATCGACTTTGCCCAGGATGGAAGTGTATGGACTTCCAACTCCAATGTCCCGGCCTGGCAGATAGAAACCGGAGTTCCCAGGGTGATTCATCTGGATGTGAATGGTCGCCTCAAGGTGCCCTTTGTGAGTCAGGTGCAGTAGAGAACCACGATTGAAGTCGCATTGTGCCGAGACGAAAATGTGCAGTTCTGTTTTTGGTCACCCTGTCGTCCCTCTTGTTAATAGGATGCAATGATCAGGATTTGCCCGGCAAGGATGGACTACAGGTTGTCAAGCAGGTTGAGGAATTACGTTTACTCCTGGATAAATTCAATGCAGCCAGAAATTCAACGTCGGGTGAATTGTCAGTGCAACTGGTGTTCACTTCGGATGCTGATCTGGATCTATACGTGACCGACCCATTGCTGGAAACTGTTTATTTCGCCAATGCGAAAAGTAAATCTGGTGGCGAGATTACTGAGGACATTATGTGCAACGCAAGGCAGCCGCGAATCGAAGAGGTGGTATTTAAAACCCCTTTGCCGGGTCGTTATCGCATTGGCGTCGACTTCCCAGAACGCTGTGAAGGAAACGGCAAATCAGCCCTTTACATTGTGGCGGCGACTCGTGATGGCAACAAGGAAGAAGCGGCTGGTTCGGTTCTGTTCCAGCAGTTCAAAATAGTGGCAATGGAGTTTGAAACAGACGAAAAAGGGAACATTCAAAAGAGGAAGGACGATTGAGTCACCAGAAATATATTGTCCTCTGTTTAGCTCTGATTGCCGGCTCGGCTCTGGCTCATGTACAGGTTAAAGCGGAAACCAATATAGTCGACAAGGGAGCTGCGTTATATGTTGCCAATTGTGAGACATGTCATGGCCCAAATGGCGATGGCAATGGCGTTGCGGCAGAGAGTATGATCCTCAAACCCAGGGATTTTGCATTGGCGGCCTTCAAATTTGATACAGATGCCGATTGGCGGCGTGGCACAGATGCAGATTTGCGAAACGTGATTACACAAGGAACTGCTGTCTTTGGTGGTTCTGCCGTGATGCCCGCGTGGAATCATTTGACGACGGAAGAGGTAAAGAATCTCATCGCTTATATCCGTTCCCTTCAGAAATCGCGTTAGCACTTGATCGCCAGAAGGCTGTTGGTCCTGCACAGATTCGAATTACATCATTGTGCCGTGTTTACGGCCTGCTTTAGAATGCATGGCAGCATATATTCAGAAGAATAAGCGAGCCAACAACATTGCTTAAATCCGGCTAGGCGAGCCCTGCCTCCTGGACCAGGTGCCATGCTCGATGTGCCGCCCGCATTGCGCCTTCACCGGATTCCTGCCACTGGTCAGAGCTCGCATTGCCATCAAGGCCACGTTTGTAGACTCCCTGCCTGATTGCGGCACTTCTGAACAGATTGAATGCAACATAAAAATTCCAGTTTTCGATACTATCGCGGCCCGTTAGCTGACAGTACAGGGTAAGAGTTTCTTCCTCATTCATTAGCCCGAGGCTGGTATGGTTACCTGGAAACTCTAGATCGCCGTGGTAAAGCATGCTGCACCAGTAGGAAAGATCCGCAAGAGGATGACCAATGGTCGAGAGTTCCCAGTCAAGCAGGGCGATTATTTTAGGTTTAGTTGCATGAATAATGCAGTTGGGAATTCGAAAGTCGCCGTGAACAATTGTGCTTTCGTCGCTCTCCGGAATGTTGTCAGGCAGCCACTTCATAATCGCATCCATACTATTGTTCTCCTCGGTTTCCGAGGCGATGTATTGTTCCGACCAGCGATGGACCTGCCTAGCGTAGTAGTTGCCGGGTCGCCCAAATGTTTCCAGTGCAACTGATCCATAATCGACACGGTGCAAGGCTGCCCCGACCTCGATGAAGCTCCTGTACAAATCTCTCCGCTCCTCGGGGGTGAATGAAGGCAGATGCGTCTCAACCAGGACCCTGCCCTCAACCATATCCATAATAAAAAATGGAGTACCGATGATGGAGTCATCTTCACAGAGGTGAAATGTTTCAGGGACCGGCACTTCTGTACCCTGAAGTGCGCTCATCACCCGGTATTCACGCTCGACCTGGTGTGCAGACTTTAAGAGTTTACCCGGTGGTTTTTTGCGCATGACAAAGGATTTGTCCGCAGTCGTGAGTCGAAATGTCGGATTTGACTGGCCACCCTCGAATTGCAGAACTTCCATGGTCTCGAAATTAAAATCCAGATTTTGTTGCAGGTAGGCCTGCAGAGCTGGCTGATCAAATTTGTGATGCTCCCTGACGGCGGTGAGTTGTACATCGTTTTCCATCTTTTAAACCTGATATTTATAAACAGTCCAGTCAGACATTATCACGGAACGAAGGGGCGTGGTTGTGTAATATTCACGTCTTGTCAAAACAGTAGAAATTGCGGCGGTCCAGATAATGCATGATGATTTGCCAGAGTGATTGACGTTAACATCCTGACCCTAAATAAGTTATGGTTATTCGTATTCAGGCGATAAATGAAAGTGACAATTAAAGGCCAAAATAG
>SMVA01417102.1_pt1 | contig 17213 bp, 15 predicted proteins | sample 2456451 | NCBI WGS metagenome assembly SMVA01 (sample SAMN11095933, study PRJNA526329) | marine sediment metagenome | biome: Marine sediment; feature: Surficial sediment; material: Deep marine sediment; isolation source: Hadal surficial sediment | place: Pacific Ocean | collected 2014-05 | depth...
AAACCCGCGCAGGAATAAGGAGATATTGCTGGTGGAGGTGGGGAAGTCATAAAACTGCAAACTGGGTGCCTGCAAGGCGAGATCACTCAGCCCGGCGATACCCTGGTTTTCCAACACCGATTCACTGAAAGCCACCACCGACAGCGGCGTGTCCTGCAGGGACTCAACCCTTTTTTGTGCGGTGACAACCACCTCTTCCAGTTGCGCCAGGGCTTGAGCGGATAACAGGCCAGAAGCCAGCACGATAGCCATGGGCAGGGGTTTTACCGGGGATAGGGTCTTCAGCATTTTGATACTCCGTTGGGATTATTGGCGGCCCGCGGTGCAACACACACAGCAGCCCGACCTCTTTTTAGTATCAATAGTGTAAGACCCTTTCGTTAAAATGTGTGTGAAGTATTAACACAACTCGATTTTCTATTAGATTTATCTATATAAATCATGGGTATACAAAATTACCCCCTGCGTACTCCATGGATATAAACAGTGGGCAGTTAAACTAATTGAACCAGGCCGGATCGCCCCACAATTTGAGCCCATAATGTTGAGGAGAAGTGCTATGGGTAACACACAAATTCGACCCGATGGGTTACTGGCTGGCTGGATTGATTTCCGCCGTCATGTTCAGCAGCGCCTTTACAGGGTTTTGCCCCGTACACTACACTCTCAGCAAGTTGATGCGAGCACCTAGCTAGCGACCGTGGGGTGCGCTGCCGGGTGGCAAGCAGAGGCGACGGGCCCCAGTGATTTGGCAGGGGCATGCCGCTTATCGGTTTGTTTCCGAAAGCTCGAAAATAATTAGGCAACGCTACATGAAGAAATCCATTATTGTCGTCATCGTCCTGGTGCTGGGCGTCGGAGTTTACCTGCAACGCGGCCCGCTGAGTATGTGGGTATTGTCACGTAATCTCCCAGCGATGCTCAGCAGTAACGTTCTCGATTCGCTGGAAGATGGATTACACGTGACTCTATGCGGCGCAGGTGGCCCCCTACCCGACTCCAGGCGCTCGGGTGCCTGTGTCGCAGTGGTCGCAGGCAAGGCGCTGTTTGTGGTTGACGCGGGAACCAACGGCGCACGTAATATGAATAAAATGCGCTATCCCATGGGAGACATCGACGCCGTATTCCTGACCCACTTCCATTCGGATCATATCGACGGCCTGGGTGAACTCGCCATGCTGCGCTGGGTAACCGCGGCCAACACCCACCCACTGGCGGTGCACGGACCGGAGGGCGTACAGGCTGTGGTTGATGGTTTTAATGCCGCCTATGCAATGGACGCCACCTACCGTCACGATCACCACGGCGATATTGTCGCTCCCTTGAGTGGTACGGGCATGGTGGCATACCCGCATTCTTCTCCTTCTTTGGGCGAATCGGTAACTGTCTTTGAGCAGGGTGATCTCACGATAGAAATGCTCACCGTAGACCACGACCCTATCAGCCCCGCTGTCGCCTATCTCTTTCGCTACAAGGGGCGCACTGCCCTGATCAGCGGCGACACAGCAAAGTCCGATAATTTGCAATACTTCGCCCAGGGCGTAGACCTGCTGGTGCACGAAGCGCTGTCACCGGAATTGGTGGGCCGAATAAACCGCGCCGCTACCGAGGCCGGCAACACCGTCATGGCCAAAATTACCCATGATATTTTGAATTATCATGCCAGCCCGGTGGAGACAGCGGAGATTGCCCGCGATGCCGCGGTGGGCCACCTGCTCTATTACCATATTGTTCCCCCTCTGATACTGCCCGGCACAGAAGCGGCATGGCTGACCGGGGTCGATGCCGTTTTTAGGGACTACACGGTCGGTCTTGATGGAACCGCGTTCTCGCTGCCCGCCGGCTCCACCGATATCGTGCAGCTGCCGAACTCAATTAATTAGCACAGCGCGCCAGTTTTCGGCGCACCCACCCACAGATCGATGGAGCAAGATTGAATATGGTGATTGATGACAGAGTGGAGATCAATATTGAAGGCGGGGTGGCCGATGTTCGCCTGCAGCGCCCGGAGAAAATGAACGCCCTGGATAGGCGGATGTTTAAGGCCATTGCCGAGGCGGGACGCCTATTGGCGGAGGACACCGATGTGCGCGTGGTGGTGGTATCCGGCGAGGGTCGGGCATTTTGCGCCGGCCTGGATACCAGCAGCGTGACAGACTCGGCCGACAAAGAGACCGAGGGTGGCAGCCTCAATTCACTGGAGCCCAGAACCCACGGCATTGCCAATTTGTTCCAGTGCGCCGCCTGGGTGTGGCGTGACCTGCCGGTACCGGTCATCGCGGCGGTGATCGCCGGTAAAAACCCGGAAGCCATTCGCGCCAACAAACGCCTCTACAACCTGTCACACCAACTGTCCGCCGAAGAGGGTTTGCTGATGGAATCCGTTGAGCAAGATAAAATCATGGGGACCGCGAATCAGTTGGAGGCAGTGTTAGCTCAGATCGAAGGCCGTGCCCCGACTTTTAACCAAACCGTGACTTAGCCCTGCATTTTCTCCAACATGGCCTGCATCTGGGCGTGAATCATATTGACGGCCTGTAATGGCCGAATCATCACTTTAAACTCGATGATTTTTCCCGCCTCATTGAAGGTGATGATATCCACGCCATTGATGTACTTGCCCCCTATGCTGGATTCAAACTCCAACACCGCATAGTCGCCGCACAGCACCTCCTTGACATATTTGAAATCGGAGGACGACTGCCCGGGCGCCTTGCTTATATCCCCCTCACTGAAGGTACTGCCCGCGGCGGTGAGGTACAACTTGGTCAGTTCCTTCCCGCGCTGCGGCGTAAAGACCACCGGGGACAGGAAGACGCAGTCATCGTCCAGCAAGTCATCCAGCCCCCCGGGCAATTCGCCTTTCAGATGCGCATGCCATCTTTTTATATTATTCTCGATCACGCTCGTTCTCCTGTTCAATAAAAAAGTAACTAAGGGGCTGAACCCATTCCCTGATTGAGAAGTTTCCTATAAATTTCGTTCTACTGTCTAGCGAACCCCACATTATTGCACGGCCTTAAAGGTCGCGAACAGAAGCGGTAACCGCTAGAGTACGCTGCCCATAAATCAGGAAGTCAAAACACTATGAACCAGTCCGTTCAGGCCCCCACCATCCCCCTCGCAGTTGCGATGCTAGGCATTGCGACCTACACCGGTATGGATGTTTTCATGAAGGGACTGGCCATTGAAATGGGCGTGTACAACGCCATGCTCTGGCGAACGGCGCTCTCCCTGGCAATCGCGAGCGTGCTGTTTTTTTGGCGGGGGGTGCAATGGCCCGACACGCAGGTAATCAAATTGCATGTCTGGCGCGGTGTGGTGACCTCATTAATGGCATTCCTTTTTTTCTGGGGACTGGTGTATGTGCCGCTGGCAGAAGCGATTGGACTGTCATTCATTGCGCCGCTAATAGCGTTATATCTCGCTGCGGTATTGTTGCAGGAAAAAATCAGCAGCAAGGCCGTGCTCGCATCACTGATCGGGCTAATGGGGGCGTTGGTGATTGTCGGCGGAAAGCTGGGTGGCGAGTACGGCGAAAACATGGGAAAGGGGGTTGCCGCTATTTTACTGTCGGCGTTAATGTATGCCTATAACCTGATTCTACAACGCCAGCAAGCCCAAGTAGCAGAGCCCGCCGAAATTGCTTTTTTTCAAAATGGCACAGTCGTTGTCGTGTATCTTCTGTTTGCGCCATTTTGGGCAGTGGCACCTCCGCTTGAATTGCTGCCGAACCTGGCCGCAACCGCAGTACTGGGCATTATTGCCTTGCTGCTAATTTCATGGGCCTACGCGCGGGCGGAGGCGAGGGTGCTAATCCCGGTAGAGTATACGGCGTTCATTTGGGCAGCGCTGTTGGGTTGGCTGGTGTTTGCGGAAGACGTCACCACGGCGACATTGGCGGGCACCGCATTGATTGTGGTCGGCTGCCTGGTGGCCGCCAGGCAGCGACCACAACAGCTTGACCATGTGGAGACAACGGCAGTCTAGCGACAGGGCGGCCGCAAATTGGAAGTGAAAATCATCACTTGGCGCTATCCACAGCACAGACTGTCACCTGCGATACACCCTGCCCGCACGTTTTCCTTTATACTTTTGTAACCAGTAAAACTTTCTAAGGATTATTACCGTGCATCAGCTAACCGGAATGGACGCCTCCTTTCTCTATTTGGAAACGCCCAATGCACCTATGCATATTTCGGGGCTGGCAATATATGACCAATCCACCGCGCCCGGGGGCAAAGTGCGATTCAAGGATCTCATAGAGAACTACAGCGAAAGGCTGCGGGTCATGCCACCCATGACCCGCAAACTGGTGGAAGTGCCCTTTAACCTCGATCATCCCTACTGGGTCTCCGACGGTCACTATGACCCGGAATTCCATATCCGTCATCTGGCCCTGCCCCAGCCCGGAGACTGGCGTCAGTTGTGTATTCTGATATCGCGTCTCCATGCCAGACCCCTGGATCGCAACCACCCCCTGTGGGAAGCTTACGTCATTGAAGGCTTGGACAACGTAGAAGGCGTACCCAAGGGCAGCTTCGCCGTATTTTCAAAGACGCACCACGCCGCGATAGACGGCGCCTCCGGCATGGAAATGATGGCCGCGATTCACGATTTGTCCCCGGACTACCAATCCGCCCGCAAGCCCGCGATTATTAAGGTCGACAGCGAGCCCAGTAAGCTGGAGTTGGTTATCAGATCCCAAATCAACAACATCAAAAAGCCCTTTCACTTTATTAGCGTGGCGCGCAATACCATACCCGGTATGGCCAGGGCTTATAACGCCACCCGAAAAGGCCAGTTGCAGCAGGTTAAGAATGTTCCACGCACCCGCTTTAACGGCAAGGTTTCACCCCATCGAGTATTCCAGGCGATAACCGTCAGCCTGGATGACATCAAAAACATCAAGAATGCCGTTCCCGGCGCCACGGTTAACGATGCGGCTCTAACCCTGGTGGGTGGCGCCCTGCGTAAATACCTGCAAAAGCACGACGAGTTGCCCGAGCAATCGCTGGCGGCCATGGCACCGGTTAACGTCCGCTCCGATGCAGATAAAACAGGCGGCAATATCGTTTCCGCCCTTACGGTAGAGCTTCGCACCGATATCGAAGACCCCCTGGAACGCCTGGCCGCCGTACACACCAGCACCAAGGATGCCAAGGAATACAGCAATGCGATTGGCGCCAAGGCCATGACGGATTACAGCCAGTTTATTCCCTCCATGCTGACCGCTCAGGCCGCCAGGCTGGCCAGCCAATGGGGATTGATGAGCCGCATGAAACCGTCCTTTAACTGTGTGGTCACCAACGTACCGGGGCCACCCATTCCGCTGTACAGCACCGGCGCAAAAATGGTAACCAATTTTGGCACGGGGCCCGTGCTGGATGGCCTGGGTCTCTTTCACGCCTTGGGCAGTTACTGTGGGCAGTTTATGGTGTCCGCCACGTCTTGTCGCAACATGATGCCCGACCCCGATTTTTACCGGGACTGCCTGCAAGAAAGCTTCGATGAACTCAAAGCGGCCACTGCGGCACGCAAGGATAAAAAATGAAGCCTCCTCACTGGTCACTCGCCCTGTCGGAAGCCCCTCGTACGCTCATCGAATTTGCCACGCTTACGCTGAGCAAACCCCTGTTGAGCAGGCTGCCCCGGGGCGATGGCCATGGCGTCATGGTTATCCCTGGCTTCATGGGCGATGATCCGTTCAACCGGTCTCTGGTCGATTATCTGAACAAATTGGGCTACCGGGCGACCGGCTGGGAAATGGGCCGCAATCTCGGGCCAGGCAGTTTTTCAGCCGATGATTTGAAAGTGAAAATACAGCGACTTGGCGAAGCCGGGGGCGGCCAGATATCCCTGATCGGTCACAGCCTGGGCGGCATTTACGCCCGTGAAATTGCCCGCATGGAGCCCGATGCCATTCGTCAGGTTATCTCGCTGGGCACCCCATTTGGCGAGGGCCGCGATACCGGCTCCAATGCCAGCCACCTGTACCAGCAGCTCAACCCCAGGGACCGCGTCGACCCAAAACTAATAGAGCAACAAAAAAGTTTGGCCATTGCGCCACCGGTACCCACCACCTCGATCTACACCAAAGCGGATGGTGTGGTGAATTGGCGTACCGCGATCCAAGGTAAAGACCACCCCCAGACCCAGAATATCGAGGTGATCGGTAGCCACTGTGGGCTGACCCTGAACCCGGCGGTTTGGTATATTATCGCCGATCGTCTGCGCTATGACAAAGCCAACTGGAAGCCCTTCCAGTCACCGGTGTTTAATTACCACTGAGTTCGTTGTTGCCGGTACTTTATCGCTCCAGTACCGGCACCCCGCCAAAAGTTTGAGCGGCCCGTCGCTTACGCTTTTTCCAGGCTGACCTTGTTCTCCAGATCAGCCCGCAAATGCTTCGCGGCCATCACAAACATGACAATCGCCAACACGCCTACCATGCCGATGATGAGCATGGCGTAGCGCAGGCCATCGGCCCCGTAAATTCCAGATAGCCAGTCACTGAGGAACCCGGCCGTCAGGGGTCCCAGGCCCAGACCGATCAAGTTCAACACAAAGAACAAAATGGCCGAAGCTAAAGCGCGCATCGCCGGCGGCACCAGCGCATGACAAATGGCCAGACAGGGTCCCATGTAGGTATTAATCGACAGGGTGACGAAAAATAGCAGGCCAATCACCACATAGGTATTGTCCAGCAGCAGGTAGGGAAAACCCAGTGGCACCGCGATACAGCCGGCGATGGCGGGCAACCACACATACCAGCGCTTGTCCTGGCGGCCCAGCCGGTCGGCCCAGTAGCCCCCCAAAAATGTACCGACGATGCCACCACCGCCGCCGAAAATAGCCAGAATCACGCCGACCTGGGCAACGCTGAGGTCGTGACTGCGAATCAGGAATGAGGGTGCAAAATTGCCATTGCCGTAACCGACAAACGCGCTGAGGCCCGTGCCTGCAGCGATATACCAAAACGACCGGTACTGGCGCAGCAGCTTCAGGGTTTCACCCAGCGTAGGTTTATAACTCGCCTCAGCGGCCGACTCCCAATGCCCGCGCTGGGGTTCTTTTACTGTGAGAAAAAAGACAATGGCAAACAGGACACCGGGAATTCCCACCGCCATAAATGCCATGCGCCAACCATAGGCCTGGCTGATAAATCCGCCAATGAGAAAGCCAAACAATACACCCAAGTGCACACCCATGGAGTAAATCGACAGCGCCGTGGCGCGTTTTTCCGGTGGATAATAGTCACTGATCATGGCGTGAGCCGGCGGGCTACCTCCCGCCTCACCGATACCTACCCCGATGCGGGCCAATAGCAACTGGGAGTAATTTCCGGCCATGCCCGACAGGGCTGTCATGCCGCTCCAGACTGTCACCGCCAGGGCGATTATATTGCGGCGATTGCCCCGGTCTGCCCAGTAGGCGATGGGGATGCCGGCGGTGATGTAGACCAGTGCAAAGGAGAAGCCGCTGAGCAGCCCAAGCTGAACATCGCTCAGGCCCATATCGACTTTGATCGGCTCCTGCAAAATCACCAGGATCTGCCGGTCGACAAAATTCAACGCATAGGCGATGGTCAACATAATCAGGGCGTAACGCGCTACCTTGGGGGATCCGCTGGTCGCGGCGTCAACCGCTGGTTCCGTGCTCATAGTGCTCCCTAGCTTTCTCTATCGAAAATTTGGCATCACAATACCATACGCCCAGTATCCAGAGATTTTCCCGGCGACAGCTCAGTTGGCACAATCTCTTATGCGGATGGCGCCCAATCCCATGAACCGTCGGGGCGGAGGCAGTATTATTCTGCAATGGAAGAAATCTTCGTGCACCGACTATGACAGATAAGACAATTCGAATGGGAGAACACAACATGAGTCAATTACCCAACACCACCGAGCTGATCCTGGAACACCGGGGCAGCGTACTGAAAATCTGGTTCAATCGCCCGGAGGCGCGCAACGCGTTGTCCGCCGAAATGGTCGGCGAGTTGGAACAGGTACTGGATGCCATACGTGATGATCGCAGCATTCGCACCATTGTATTGCGCGGTAAGGGCGGCTTTTTTTGCGCCGGCGGCGACATCAAGGGTTTCAAATCCGGCTTACAGGGCGGCGTGCCCGATCCCGATGAAGTTGCCCGAGGCAACCGCTCCTTTGGCGACCTGATGATCAAACTCAATGAGCAACCCCAGGTGGTTGTCATTTTGGTGGAGGGCGCGGCCATAGGCGGCGGTCTCGGGCTGGCCTGCGTCGGCGACGTGACCATTGTTACCAAAGATGCGCGTTTCCGCCTGAGCGAAACCAGTCTGGGAATTCCCCCTGCACAAATCGCGCCTTTTGTGACCGAGCGGGTTGGTCTGACCCAGGCCCGACGCCTGATGCTCACCGGCGCCAGATTCAAAGGTGATGAGGCACTGCAATACGGCATTGCGCATATGGTGGCAGACGATGCCGACGACCTGGAGGCCAAATGCCAGCAGGTACTTGACCAAATCGCCTTTTGCGCGCCCGGCGCCAATGCCATGACCAAAAGCATCGTATTTGAAGCGATGCGCAAACCCCGTTCGGAGGCCCTGGATTTTGCCTCGCGAGGTTTTGCCTCCTGCATGTTAAGCGAGGAAGGCGCTGAAGGGGTGAGCGCCTTTGTCGAGAAACGCAAACCCAAGTGGGCAACACAATAGAGTCAAAAGCCCCGTCTTTGAAAATGTGGCTATACTGAATCAGTGATCCGCCACGGGTGCCTGCCTGATCGCACTGCCGGTATCAATTCACGACGGTTGGTGCCACTTTTGAGTCAGGGTGAGGATATAAAAATGAAAACAGGGAAAAATCTCTCAAGACGCCAGATAAACAAAAAAATGGGCATTGCCGCCTGCCTGGGTTTGGTCACCCCCGCCCTGGCATTTGGCAAGGCGGTAACGCCGGCACAAGTAGAGGGTCCATTTCACCCGATCACCCCGCAGACGGATACCGATATGGACCTGACGCTGGTCGAAGGACACACTGAATCGGCGCAGGGGGAACAAATCCTGGTGCGTGGACGGGTACTGGACACTCGGGGCCGGCCCCTGAAAAACGCGCTGGTAGACGTGTGGCAGGCTAATGCATTGGGGCGTTACAGCCACCCCAAGGACCGCAATACGGCCCCTCTGGATCCGAATTTCCAGGGCTGGGGATTGATCCGCACAGACGCCAACGGCCACTACGGATTTAAAACCATTAAACCCGGGGCCTACCCGCTTTCTGTTGCCGACAAAGAGGGTTGGCGCTGCAGGCACATCCACTTTAAGGTATCCCGCCCGGGCTCCCGCGAACTGATCACGCAAATGTACTTCCATGGCGATCCGCTGATAGCAGATGACCAGCAAGTCGCAAAAGTGCCTGAAGAACTTCAGCACCTGCTGATCGTAAAATCAGTTACCGATGAGCAATCAGGCCTGCCCTTATTCAGCTTTGACTTAACACTGGCATCTCTGGATTAGGACAGGAACCCAGGCGCCTTTGCCTCGAGGCCGGGCGCACCGCCTTCTTTTATCAGATAGCGTCGATCAGTGGTTTCACCTCCCGTGCGAACCGTTCGATCTGCTCGTCCCGATCCTCAAACGGCCCGGTGAGGTCGAGGACGAAATGGCGGCAACCCGCCGCAGCATATTCATTGACCCGCTCCGCTACATCGGCGGGCGAGCCTAGGGCAGCGTATTTCTTTGCTGCCTCGCGGAAGTCCATGGCATAGCGGGTGGAGAGGTGTTCTGTGGCATGGTCCAGGGCCTGTTCATAACTGTCATCCACGCGCATGAACAGCAGGTGCCCCGAGCCGAAACTGTCGAGCGTGCGCCCGGCAGTTTCAGCCGATATCGCTATCTCGCGCAACGCATCCCGATACATGTCGGGAGTGACCACATAGGAAATCCAGCCATCCGCCAGCCTGCCGGCGCGTGCCAGCGCCGGTGCCGAACGGCCACCGGTCCAGATTGGCGGCCCCGCCGGTGTCGTGCAAGCTGGCTTCATGGTGACATTCTCGAAGGGATAGAATCGGCCGTCATTGGAGCAGGTGGCACCGCTTAACAATTGCTTTAACACAGGAATGGCTTCCGACATGCGCGCCCCGCGTTCATTGTGGGGGACGCCGGTGGCTGCCCACTCATTGGGAAACTCCCCGCCGATACCAGTACCAACTATCAGGCGTCCGCCCGTCAATTGGTCTAGCGAAGTCATCTGTTTCGCCACGTGCACCACGTGGCGCATGGGCAGCAGGTAAACACCGGTGCCGAAGGTTAATTTGTCGCTCATGCCCGCGGCCTGTGCGATTTGCAGCAGCGGGTCGAGAATGGGCACGGGAAATTCTACGTGATCCCCCACCCAGATGGAGTCATAGTCGAAGCGTTCCGCCAGTGCGACCGTGCTGCGGCACATCGCCGGGTTGGCCATGATGGTGATAAAGCCGAATTTTAACGCTGAGGCAAGTGGCAATGTCATGGGGTTCTCCTGTTACTTCGAATTACCAATCTGACGCCCTACCCCTGTCGTTGTCTGACAGGGAGTTCTGAAATCCAGCGCCTGTGAAATACAATCACTTAAAAAGGCTGCGGCCAATGAGTTCCTTCATAATCTCTGACGTGCCCCCGTAGATGCGTTGCACCCGGGCGTCGACAAAGGCTCGGGATACACCGTATTCCCGCATGAATCCGTAGCCGCCGTACATTTGCAAACAGATATCCGCGACCCGCCCCTGCATTTCCGTGGTGGCAACCTTGGCCATACTCACGGTGGCCACATCCAGTTCTCCGCGCAGGAACAGGCCCTTGCACTCCTCTACGAAGGAGCGATGAATGCGGATATCGGTGGCAGCCTCGGCCAGCTTGAATCGGGTATTTTGCAAGTTGGCCAGAGGTGCGCCAAAGGCCTGGCGTTCCTTCACGTATTCTATCGTCTCGGCCAGTACGCCTTCGGCGGCAGCCACAGCACCAACGGCCAGGGACAGGCGCTCCCGCTGTAACTCTCCCATCAGCAAGGCAAAACCCCGATCCAGTTCACCTAAAATGGCGGTTGCGGGAACCCGCAGATCTTCAAAGAACAACTCCGAAGTGTCCGCGGCGTGCAAGCCGATTTTTTCCAGGTTACGCCCGCGTTGGAACCCCGGGGTGGTGGCATCCACCAGAAACAAAGTAGTACCTTTGGCCCCAGATACGTCCAGATTGGTGCGCGCCACCACAATAACAAAATCACAGTGCTGGCCATTGGTGATAAAGGTCTTCGATCCGTTGATGATGTAGTCTTCGCCATCGCGCTTGGCGCTGGTGCGGATGCCCTGTAGGTCACTACCAGCCCCCGGCTCGGTCATGGCAATAGCGCCAACACACTCGCCCGATACCATGTTGGGCAGATAACGCTGCTTCTGCTCTTCGGTACCATTATTGAGGATGTAGTGGGCGACAATATCCGAGTGGACCGTCATTGCCCCCCCTACCGATCCACAGTTGGCACGGCTGAACTCTTCTACAATGATCATGGAAAACAGGAAGTCGGCGCCAAAGCCGCCATAGGCCTCGGGGAGATCCACCCCCAGCAAACCCTGCTCGCCCAATTTGGTCCACAGCTCGCGGGGAAAAATCTCCTCCTTCTCCCACTGGGCATAGTAGGGCGTGATTTCCGCTGTAATAAAGCGTTTGACGTTTTCCCGAAACAGTTCCAGTTCTGCGTTCATCGATATGTCCTTGTTTAGTTAGCAGGCATGCCGGCACAGGTGATCACAGTACCGTCTTCCGTCTCACCCTGGATTATGGCTATTCCGTCTCCCACTTTCCAGATTTTGGTGATGATGGTGTCGCCAAAATACATCTGTTTGGCGAATCGGCCGGTCAGTGATTTAATAAGCGGCGCTACAGGCAATTTTAAACTAACATCTATAGAGATCGAGTACCCACAGACGTCGACACGATAAGAGGACTAACCAGACATGTCCGCTCATATAAATGTAGGTGACTTCCTTACCACTCGCGCCCATATCAACCCTGATAAAGAAGCCCTGTACGATGTGGAGGCGCAGCAGCACTTTACCTTTGCTGAACTAAACCAACGCTCAAATCAGGTTGTTAACGGCCTCCAAGAGCTGGGGCTGGCGAAGGGCGACCGCGTAGCGGTGCTGGCCTATAACGGTCATGAATTTATGGAGAGCTTCTTCGGGCCAGCCAAGGCCGGCCTGGTTCTCATGCCGCTGAACTGGCGCCTTACCGCGGATGAACTTTCCTACATTCTTAAGGACGGCGGCGCCAAAGCCATTATCTACCATGCAGACTTCCTCCCGGCGATTGACCAGATTCGCGCAAAGGGCAGTGAGGCTAGTGATATTGAACACTGGATACAAATAGGGGGTGAAGCTACAGCGGGGAGCATCGACTTCACGGCCTGGCAAAGTGGGCAGCCGACTGGTGAGCCCGCTGATAAAGCCGGCCCTGATGACAACCTCTTTCTAATGTACACCTCAGGCACGACCGGCAACCCCAAGGGCGTAGTGCATACCCATGAAACTCAGCTATGGGCAGTGATAACCTCCACCAACAGCGCTGATGGCAGACTGACTGACCGCTACCTGGTGTTGTTGCCGCTGTTCCATGTGGGTGCCTTAACCCCCATGATTACGATGCTATACGGTGGTCTGACCCTGGTTATTCTGAAAAGCTTTGACCCGGTAAGGGTCTGGGAACTCATTGAAAGTGAACCCATAGACACCACACTCGCCGTACCCGCGATGCTCAATTTTATGCTGCAAGTACCGGACCTCAAGCGATTCAACTACTCCTCGCTGCGATGGATCATGAGCGGCGCTGCACCACTGCCCGTGGCAACCATTAATGCCTATAAAGACCTCGGCATTGAAATTCACCAGGTATACGGGTTAACCGAAACCTGTGGCCCCGCCTGCCTGATTGCCCCCGATGATGCCATGAGAAAAATTGGTTCCACCGGCAAGGCCTTCTTTCACACCGAAGTGCGGGTGGTAAACGATCAAGGGGAAGATTTACCCGCCGGTGAAGCCGGTGAGATCATAGTGCGCGGCGGGCACATCATGAAAGAGTACTGGAATCGAGAACAGGCTACCGCCGAGGCGTTACGCGATGGCTGGTTGTATACAGGTGACATCGCGGTGAAAGATGATGAGGGCTTTGTCTATATTCAGGACCGCATCAAAGACATGATCATTTCCGGGGGAGAGAACGTTTATCCTGCGGAGATAGAGAACGTCCTCCTGCAGCACGAAGGAATAGCAGACGCCGCCGTTATCGGCCAGGCTAGCGAAAAATGGGGTGAGAGCCCGCTGGCGATTATTGTCAAAGCGGATGATTCACTGGCTGAAAGCGATGTTCTGGCGCACTGCAACGAGAAATTGGCCCGTTTCAAGCTGCCCAAGGGAGCCGTCTTTGTGGAGGCTATACCGCGCAATCCCAGTGGCAAAATTCTAAAACGCCTGCTTAGAGAGCAGTTCCCGGATGCGGCGCTCGAGTAGACAACTCTGACAAAGCGGCATGAACATATAGTAAGGCTGCGATAGCGCCTTTTACCGAATGATTTTTCCCGACCTGGGCAATAAAAGTAGATAATTCGGACAATGTTTCAATTAATAAATCTGCGGTAATTGTTGGCGCGAGCCAGTATTCATGTAGGTTTCAGCGCTTAGTCGTGCAGCAAAAACTGATTTTTTTCTTCCGCAAAATTTTTTTTTTGAAAATTAGGCAGTGAATTCTAATTAATCTGCGTATCTTGGCCTCCCATGACTGCAGCAGTGCAGTTAAATCCCAGTAAAACCATTATTGAGACATAGAGAGGAAACAACCATGGCCACTACTGCCAAGAAAGCACCTGCTAAAAAAGCGCCTGCCAAGAAGGCCGTCGCCAAGAAAGCTCCTGTAAAGAAAGTATCTGCAAAGAAAGTTAATGAGTTTTCTTTCAAAGATTCTACCGAAAAAGCGGTCAACGTTTATTTTGGCGTTATCGGCCAGGGTATCGATCTGCTTAAAGAAAACCTTGAAACTGCTCGCAAGGAAAGCGACAAGCGTGTCGTTAAGCTGGAGAAGCGCGGTGCCAAGTTGCGCACTGAGCTGACCAAGCGTTTTGACAACGTTGAAATGCCTGAGTTTAACAACGTAGTAGAAGACGTTAAAGCGCAGATCAGCAAGGTCCAGGACCAGGTTGAAGAAGTTGTTGGAAACGTTAAAGAGAAGCTGACTGCTAAAAAAGCAGCTTAGTTGACTCCTTCACTTCGGTGAAATCGGGGCGCCCCTAAAGCTGCCCCATAAAAAAGCCCTCCTCGTGAGGGTTTTTTTTGTTTGTGCGATCTCAGACTAACCACCACCGCGCGCGGGAAAGGCCACTTTATTAGCGCTAAGTGGTGGTGGGCAGATCGTGATGGCCTTGAGCAGGGCTTCAGTCTGGATAAAATAAGTATCCGGAGTGGTAGTCTTGTGACCCTGGGGCTTGATCCAGTAAAGTATTTTCTGGGAATATGGTTCGTTGGTTTCATATCGTAAAAAAATTGGCCACTACCGCTAGGGGGAAACATGGAGTGATAGATCGAGTACCGACGTTGGGTGAGCATTCGGCACTGCCCACCATTTTCCTACTCGGCGGCTTTGCTCTGGTCATTCTGGGGGTAAAAATATGGCTAATCCACAGCATAGGTGACGCGACACCCTTCTGGGATCAATGGGCGGCAGAGGGAATGTGGCTTTACAAGCCCTGGGTTGAAGGCACATTGCAAACGGCGGCAATGTTTGATGCTCACAATGAGCACAGGATATTCACTACCCGCCTGCTCGCGCTGGGTTTACTTGAAATCAACGGTTTTTGGAACCCGCTGTTGCAGATGTTGGTGAATGCGGTAATACACGTTCTAACGATCGTGCTTTGCCTGCACCTTATCAATAGAAGCAGCGGTGGCGGTCAGTTACCCATGCTCGTTGGTTTCGGCCTGATCCTGTTTAGCATTCCCTATAGCACGGGGAACACACTGGCTGGATTCCAGGTATCGTTTTACTTTACTCTATTATTCAGTTTAGCGGCGCTGTGGTTCACCACCACAAAGCTGCCCAATGCCCCACTGTGGTGGGCGGGATGGGTGTTGGGATTGCTGGCATTTTACTCGCTCTCTTCTGGCGCGTTGGCGCTTTTTGCGGCGGCGACTGCCCAGGCTCTAATTTTTATCTTTGGGCAAGGGCGTAGTAAAAGCCACCTACTGGCGACTGGTATATTATTTGCCACGGGGCTGGCTTGTATCACCTATACACCCGGTGTGACCGGCGACGAAAAACTGGATATGGCGTTTATCGCACAGTGGCTACTGGCCTGGGGCAAAGTGTTGGCCTGGCCCCAGGCCGACGGTTCATGGCTGGGTCTGCTACTGCAACTTCCGGCGTTGATATTTGGTGTCATTTTTCTGCGATCTACACCTCAGCGGGACGACCGTAGATGGTTTTTGCTGGCGTTGTTTATCTGGTACCTGGGACAGGGCCTGGCGGTGGCATATGGGCGGCCGGATAAACCAACCTTGTCGCGCTATACCGACTTCTACGCGATTGGTCTGTTGGTTAATTTCTCCTGCCTGATTGCCTTACTGCCCACGGCGGGTCGGTATGTGCGAACAACTCTACTGGCACTCTGGATGTTTGTACTGTTTATAGGATTCAGCTGGTGGTCCGCCGAGATGTTACCTGGCGAGGTTATGCGTAAGAAACGCGCGGGCGAGAACTACGTGCAGGCCGTATCAGAGTATTTGAGAACGGGCAAAATCTCGGCACTGCATCCGCAGAGCAATCCGCGTGGCATCATCCCATACGCCAGCGCCGAGTCCCTAGCAAAAATACTGGATGATCCCTCGGTTCGCCAAATCTTGCCCTCCAATGTGCGGGGCAGCCTGATTCCCGGCTCATCGTCCCAGCTCAGAGGTTTTGCCCAGCGCAATATACGGGTAGAGAAGGGTGTTGTTATCCCGGTGTTAGACAGCACGGGCACCCGGGGATCTGCGTCATTTTCGCTCCACTACGCAGCCCAGCCGCCGAACCAGAGTTCGATTCGTTTCTACATCAGGGGTTTGAATAGCGATAACAAGAGCAGCGTTCATGTCACCCAGGATGGTCGTGAATTGCCTCTCGCGCTTACCCAAAAGCAATATCAGTACTGGGGTCATATTGCCGAGGTGAAAGTGGGCCCCGGCGAGTTTAAAATCGAGGCCTTTGACAGGGCTATCCTGAGCGGTTTGGTGATCAGCCTGCCACAGGCGGTGGGGCGGTTTGATGAGGACGTGACCAGAACGCTCGCCCAATACCCGGCCTATCTGTACTCCGGCGGTGTATTGCTGTTGCTGTACTTGTTTTCTACCCCGGCGGTGGCCAGGCGCGACTGACTGACCAGGGGTAGTAGCCGATAAGAAACCATCAGCTATGCCATGTGCGAGAGCGGGGTAGGCATCGGGTATCCACGGAGCACTACTTGTGTCTCAGGACAGGTGCGTTCGGACGATGGACATAAGTAGTTGCTTGATTGTGGCGAGTTAATGTGTCGATGTTGGTGAGCCACCCGACACAAAGGTTACAGATTATACCGGGCACATAGGTTACACATTCCGGCATTTTGGGGAGGACTCCAGATGCCTTGGATGGAGTGTAACGCTGTGGATGAACGTATCAGAGCCTGCTGTATAGCAGCCGTTCACTGCAAGCGGAGCTCACTTCGCAGACACGTGATTTTCTGTCCGGGATGTCACTATTACACTACCACCAGCCCGAGGATGTGGTGAAGATTCTGCACGAGCTGGATTTGGCGTGGTGTTTGCGTGCGGAGACGATTAGACTGAAAAAATCCTCGAGAGTCTTCTTTTATAATGCAAAGCATCTATAACTGGGCGAGTGCCCAGCCGTCGAAAACGGCCGTCGTCTATAGCGGCAGCGCCATAAGCTACGCTATGTTTGCGGGTGCGATTAATGCCACTCGGTCTTTTATGCAGGCGCAAAAAATTCCAGAGGGACAGACTGCGATCGTTGTCATTCGCAATTTAATAGACGGTTGGGTTGCCACTATGGCACTGCGCTCCCTAGGCCTGGATACTGTAAGTGTTAGCCACACATCTCAGGCGCAAACCCTGGGCATAAAAAACGTCGCCTGCGTCGTAACTACCCTAGCCTGAATATTTCACGAAAAAGAACGACGGAA
>SMVA01042435.1_pt1 | contig 17203 bp, 13 predicted proteins | sample 2456451 | NCBI WGS metagenome assembly SMVA01 (sample SAMN11095933, study PRJNA526329) | marine sediment metagenome | biome: Marine sediment; feature: Surficial sediment; material: Deep marine sediment; isolation source: Hadal surficial sediment | place: Pacific Ocean | collected 2014-05 | depth...
ATGCCCTGGAGCCATCCGAAAACTCATGATGCGCACTCGTGCCAACGAACAACAGATTTCGTTGCAAGGCATGGTCGCGCGCAGCCTCTGAAAAAAACCGGGCCAGCGCGAGCATTGCGGCCAACCCGCCGGCATTGTCGTTCGCGGCCGCGAAAAATCCGTCGAGATGCGCCGTCAGGATGATGTATTCGTCGCCCTCGCCCGGAATCAGACCGACAACGTTCTCGCCCTGCCATGCGTCGCGCACTTCGGCTTCCATGCGCAACCGCATCCGGAGCGGGCGGGACTCGCCTGCGGCGACCATGGCCTCCATGATAAAACGCCCGTCATCCCCGCCGAGCACGAAACATGGCACGTCCGGTGACCCGAGCTGTTCGAGGACATATTGATGATTGCCGGGCGCATCCATGATGGTGACGACGCCGACCGCCCCGGCATGGACGATCTCCTCGATATGCCCCCGTGCGGTCTGAAAAAACGGGTCGGGCTGCATTTCGGCGCGCACGACGGCGATTTTGCCGCGCAGATCGCGGCGCAATAAATCCACCGGATGGCCGAGTCCGACGAATACGAGCTCGGCCTCGAGAGACGAAATATTCATCGCGCCGACTCCGAGCTGCGGGGCCGGAAACGCGGATGTAAACGTGTAGTCCCGCGTGCCTTCGCCGTAGTTCGGCTCACCGATCAACGTCACGGCCCAGGCGATCGGCCACCATTGCGGGCCACCATCGACAGGTTCGGTCCGCACGGCATCGAGACCGAATTCGCCGAACCGGGTCGCAATGTATTCGGCCACCGCGCGCTCAGCCATCGAGCCCGCGATGCGGCCCCAGTATTTCTCCTCGGGTGGGCGTTCCCGTTCGGTAATGCGAATGATGTCTTCGAGATACCGATAGACTTCGGCGCCACCGATGCCGGTGTAAGCATCTTCGTCGGCCGGCAGCCGAAGACTCAGTGGCGCGAGATCGGGATTCTCATAAGCCGCGCGGTGCGCTCGCGAACGGCGTTCGCGGTCGGGCGGAATCTTGAGGCCGAACCATGCGCCCGTCGCGCCGGCGGCCCAGGCGCCGGACGGCGCTAACGCTCCGATCAGCATCCAGGTCATACATATCAGGAAAGCACGCATCGCTTCTAACCTACAGCCGACAACGCGCAATCCAGATCCGTCAACAAGTCATCGGCATCTTCGATACCCGCACTCAACCGAATCAGGTTATCGGGAATGTTCAGGGCCACGCGCTCGGCGGGCGGCAGGTTCGAGTGACTCATCGTCGCCGGATGGCCGGCCAGACTTTCAACGCCGCCGAGACTTTCCGCGAGCGTGAACACTTCGAGAGCGTTCATGAATGCGCCGACAGCCGCCAGATTGCCACGCAAAACAAACGAGACCACGGCACCGAACCCGTCCATCTGCCGGCTCGCGAGGTCGTGCTGCGGATGACTCGGCAGCCCCGGGTAGTAAACCCGCTCCACCTTGTCGTGTTCTTCCAGCCAGCGCGCAATCGCCATCGTATTGGATTCTTGTCTCTCCATGCGCAATGCCAGCGTCTTGATCCCGCGCAGCGTCAGGTACGCGTCGAACGGGCCGGCCACGCCGCCTGCTACGCTGCGCATCGAGAGTATCTGCTTGCCGAGTTCGTCATCGGCGACGATGAGCAGGCCGCCGAGTACGTCGGAGTGCCCGCCGATAAATTTTGTCGTCGAATGCATGACGATGTCACAACCGAATTCGAGCGGACGCTGAAGACATGGCGTCGCAAAGGTATTGTCGACACAAACCAGAAGATCGTGCTGCCGGGCAAGCGCGACCGTCGCCTCCAGGTCCATGATACGCAGCAACGGATTGGTCGGCGTCTCGATCCAGAGCAGCCGCGTCGACGGTTGAATCGCCTTTTCCACCTCGGCGATATCGCAAAAATTGACGAATGAGAATTCCAGCGCCGACGTGCGCGTACGCACTTGCTTGAATAGCCGCAGCGTACCGCCATAGATATCGGCCGGCGCGATGACGTGGGCGCCCGTATCGAGCAATTCGAGTACGGTCGCCGTCGCGGCCATGCCCGATGAAAAGGCCAGGCCACGGACTCCCGATTCGAGGTCGGCCACACAGCGTTCCAGCGCAGACCGCGTCGGATTCGCGGACCGCGAATACACATAATCCCCGGATTCGCCGAACGCGGCCTGCCGATAGGTCGTGCTCGTATAGATCGGCGGCATCACGGCCCCGGTAGCAGGATCAACCGTGTCCCCGGCGTGGATACACCGGGTCGCCAGCTTTTGCCTCTTTTTTCTACTTCCCATGACAAAAATCACTTAATTAAGTTGGATAGCGCTCGCCGAGCCGACACTAACAGGGTATGTTGGCTAAAAACTATAATAGCGTCATATGCATACAGACCGAAACACCGTTCAACCGACAATTGCATCCCTGCTGCGGCGGAGCTCAACAGAATTGAAAAAGATGAGTACGTCCGCGACGCTCGACGCGGAATTGTTGCTCGGCCACGTGCTGCGTAAGAGCCGCGTGCAGCTGTACAGCACCGGGGGAGAAGCCGTCGCACCCGCCAAGGTCGCCCTGTTCATCAATCTCGTGCACAAGCGCCGACAGGGTCTGCCGGTCGCGCAGCTGGTGGGCTCGCGGGAGTTCTGGTCGCTCGATCTTGCAATCACGGCGGATACGCTGGTTCCAAGGCCGGAAACAGAGTTGCTGGTCGAATGCGCCCTGACCCATATCGAACCGGATCGACCAGCCGACGTACTCGACCTCGGCACCGGCACCGGCGCGATCGCGCTCGCCATCGCACACGAGCGCCCGAATATTCATATCACGGCCACCGACATCAGCTACCGGGCACTCGCTGTGGCTCGATATAATGCCCATGCGCTCGACTTGAAGCAGATCCGATTTCGCCACGGCAGCTGGTTCAAGGCCGTGGCCGGCGAAAAGTTCTCGCTCATCGTTTCCAATCCACCCTATGTCAGCGACATGGAACTCATCGTGTGCGATTTCGAGTTGCGCCATGAACCGGCGCTTGCTTTGCGCGGCGGTCAGGCCGGCATGGACTCGATCAGATATATTATCGAACAGGCGCCGAATTACCTGTTTCAGAATGGTTGGCTGGCGATCGAACACGGCCACCGGCAGGGCCCCACCGTCACCAATCTGTTCAAGGAATCGGGATTCACATCGGTCTTTTCGTACCGCGATCTGCAGGGCCATCCGCGGGTTACGGAGGGCAAACTACCCGCTTAATGCGCCCGAGCGAAGATGAACGACGAACTATTGGTCTTCAGCCGGCACGTCAGCCTGCCCCAGATCGGTGCCGACGGGCAGCAACGCCTGCGCCGGAGCACGGCATTGATCGTCGGACTCGGCGGGCTCGGCGCACCGGCTAGCCTGTACCTCGCGAGCTCCGGCATCGGCCGGCTGCTGCTCAACGATTTCGACCAGGTCGATATCACCAACCTGCCGCGGCAAATTCTCTTTCGGGCCGACGACGTCGGCGAATTCAAGTCGGACGCGACTGCGAAACAACTGGCGACCGTGAATCCGGATGCGGAGTTCACGGCGTTAAATCAGCGCCTGACAGAAACCGAGCTCGTCGAAGTCATGATCGATTGCGACGTCGTACTGGATTGCACCGACAATTTCGCGAGCCGCACACGCATCAACGCGGCCTGCATCGAGACCGGCACGCCGCTGGTTTCGGGCGCCGCGATCCGGTTCGAGGGACACCTCGCGGTATTCCGCGCCGACAAGGCGGGCGGACCCTGTTATCGCTGTCTTTACTCGGAAGAAGATGAGAATCTCGAGAATTGCGAAGGCCAGGGAATCCTGGCGCCGCTGGCCGGCACGGTCGGGTGCATCATGGCGACGGAAGCGATCAAGCTACTCGCGAATATCGAGACCGGACTGGAAGGAAAACTGTGGGTCTACGACGGCCTGACCGGTTCGACACGCCTGTTGTCGATCCCGCGCAGTCCGGACTGTCCTGCCTGTGCCGGATCGATAGAAAACGATTGACTTCAATTTACCGGGCTGCAGATTTTTGCTGTTCCCACCACGTCTGCAGGCGCTGGCCGGATTCCTGTTTGACGGCCAATTCGGAGCCGGGGCGATACGGGCCGGCGACGGCGTTGACATTGATGTCGAGAAAAGCCAATGCTCTGACGGCTGCCTGATTAATCGAGTTATCCTCCTGGACCAGGCCCCATACCGCGGCATCGACAATCCGATCCTTCTGCGTATCCGACACGGAGCCCTTGAGCGCACGATAATATGCGGCAGCCAATCGCTCGCGCGGCTGCGCGGCCTGCAATGAAGCGTCCGGATCGCTGAAGGCCGACGCAATAAATCCCACCGTTTCGTGGTCCTGCCAGATCAGTCCGCCTTCCGTCGGGCCGTGATACAGCGTCACGGTGTCGTCCTGAAGTTCCGCGAGGAAAACCGTCAACACTGCACCCGGCGAATTCAGAAACGGGAAGTCCCGTGTGCCGCTGACGTAATTGAGACTGTCCTGCTTGAGTTTTCTGCCGCGCAGGACGTCTGTCATTCGAATCTGGACACCCTGCGTGACATCAAATAATACGACTTCCGCGATCGCCACATAGGACGCATTCGCATAGCCTTGTTCATACGGGTAGAGGGTGGCGGCCGCGATGCCAGCGCCCGTGTTGTCCGCAATGGCAATGCCGGACATGACCGCCACCAAGGCGGTGGCGGCGATCGGATCACGCCAGGAGATGAATCGAGCCTTCATGAACCCGCATTCTAGTCGAGGCGGCCGGTGAGCCATAACCCATTAAGCAGCCTGTGCTTCGTAGCCCAGGTTTGACGCGAGCCAACGTTCAACCGTTGCCAGCGAAATGCCCTTGCGCCGCGCATAGTCTTCGGCCTGGTCCCGGCCGATCTTGCCGACCTGGAAATACTTCGAATCGGGATGCGCGAAATACCACCCGCTGACCGAAGCCGCCGGATACATCGCAAATGAATCGGTGAGCTGGATGCCCGTATTTCGTTCGACATCGAGCAGCCGCCAGAGCGTCATTTTTTCCATGTGATCCGGACAGGCCGGATAGCCCGGCGCCGGGCGGATGCCACGGTAAGCCTCTGCAATAAGCGCGTCATGGTCGAGATTCTCGTCGGCCGCGAAACCCCAGAGTTCCCCGCGCACTTTCGCGTGCATATATTCTGCGCAGGCTTCGGCGAGCCGGTCAGCGAGCGCCTTGAGAACGATCGCGCTGTAATCATCATGGGCGCGCTCGAAATCGCCCACATGCCGATCGATGCCGAGACCGGCCGTAACGGCGAATGCACCGATATAGTCGGCCACGCCGGACTCGCGAGGCGCGATGAAATCCGCAAGACACTGGTTCGGTTGCCGGTTCTGCCGGACCCGCTGCTGCCGCAGGTGACAAAGCGTCGCGAGCACTTTCGACCGCCGCTCGTCGGCATATACGGCAATATCGTCATCATCGACGCAATTGGCCGGAAACAAACCGATCACGGCGCGCGATATAAGCCAGTTCTCGCCGACGATCCGCTGCAACATATCGCGGGCATCCTTATACACACTGCTCGCCGCCTCGCCGACGACTTCGTCATCGAGAATGGCGGGAAACTTGCCGTGAAACTCCCAGGCGTTAAAAAACGGCATCCAGTCAATGAACGGTTCGAGTTCACTCAACGGGATGTCCTCGAATACACGAACGCCCGTAAAGGACGGCGCGACCGGTTTCGGCTCCCATTCGAAAACGGCCTTGTTCTGCCGGGCGGCGGCGAGACTCAGTTGCGGTGCCTGACGAGCCTTGTTGGCATGGCGTTCGCGGCGCACCGCACAGTCTCGCTTGACGTCCTGTATATAGCCGTCACGTTCATTCGGGTTCATTAATTTTCGTGCGACGCCGACGGAACGCGACGCATCCTTGACGTAAATGACCGGGCCGTCATAGTGCGGATCTATTTTTACGGACGTGTGCGCGGGCGACGTTGTCGCGCCGCCGATCAGCAGCGGCAGTTCGAACTCCTGACGCTTCATCTCGCGCGCGATCTGTGTCATCTCTTCAAGCGACGGCGTAATCAGACCCGACAAGCCGATCATGTCGGCCTCCTCGCGGCGCGCGGTTTCGAGAATATTCTCGCGCGGCACCATGACCCCGAGGTCAATGATCTCGAAATTATTGCACTGGAGCACGACTGAGACGATGTTCTTGCCGATGTCATGTACGTCACCCTTAACTGTCGCCATGACGATCTTGGGTAACTTCCGCGCCTCGCCCGACTGACCCTGCTCGATGAACGGCACGAGGTGCGCGACGGCCTTTTTCATGACGCGCGCGGACTTGACGACCTGCGGCAAAAACATCTTGCCAGCGCCGAACAGGTCACCGACGATGTTCATGCCGTCCATGAGCGGGCCCTCGATAACCTCGATCGGACGCTCGAACGCGAGCCGTGCCTCCTCCGTATCCTCGATAATGTACTGATCCATCCCCTTGACGAGTGCGTGCGAGAGTCGCTGCTCGACCGGCCATGCGCGCCATTCCTGATCGACCGCTTTCGGGGTTTCGCCGCCGTCGCCGCGATAGCGGCCGGCGAGCTCGAGCAAGCGATCGGTCGCGTCGGGGCGCCGGTTCAGGATGACGTCTTCCGCAGCATCACGCAGCTCGACCGGTATTTCGTCGTAAATCGAGAGCTGCCCCGCGTTGACGATGCCCATGTCCATGCCCGCCTCGATCGCGTGATACAGGAACACGGCGTGCATGGCCTCGCGGACAGGGTTGTTGCCGCGAAACGAAAACGATACATTGCTGACGCCACCGCTGATGAGCGCGTACGGTAATTTCTGCTTGATCTGCCGTGTCGCCTCTATGAACGTCCGGCCGTAATCGTTGTGCTCCTCGATGCCCGTCGCCACGGGGAAAATATTCGGGTCGAAAATAATGTCTTCGGGCGGAAAATCGACTTTCTCGGTCAGCAGCCGGTACGCACGTTCGCATATCGCGAGGCGGCGTTCGACCGTCTCGGCCTGACCTTCCTCGTCGAAGGCCATAACGATGGCGGCGGCGCCGTGCCGCCGAATTTCCTTCGCCTGCGCAAGGAACGGCGTTTCGCCCTCCTTGAGACTGATCGAATTCACGACGGACTTGCCCTGAATACACTTGAGACCGGTCTCGATCACCTCCCAGCGCGATGAATCAACCATCGTCGGCACCCGCGAGATATCAGGCTCGCAGGCCATGAGTTTCAAAAAGCGATCTATCGCCGCAACGGAATCGAGCATGGCCTCGTCCATGTTGACGTCGATAATCTGCGCGCCGTTATTCACCTGCTCCTGTGCGACTTGCAGCGCCATCCCATAATCACCCTCGATAATGAGGCGTTTGAATTTCGCGGATCCGGCGACATTCGTACGTTCACCGACATTCACGAACAACGAGTCGGGACCGATGTTCATGGGCTCGAGGCCGCTGAGCCGCAGCATGATGGGGATTTCAGGCACCTTGCGCGGCGGCTTGTCGCGCAACGCGCTAACGATCGCCTGGATATGTTCCGGGCGCGTGCCGCAGCAACCGCCGACCATATTGATGAGGCCCTGATCGGCGAAATCACCAAGCACACCGGCCATCGACTCGGGCGTGTCGTCATAACCGCCGAATTCGTTCGGCAAACCGGCATTTGGATGCACGCTGACGCGTGTATCCGCGACCGTGGACAATTCCGTCAGGTACGGCCGCAGGTCCTCAGCGCCAAGCGCGCAATTCAGGCCGACGAGGAAAGGCTCGATGTGCCGGATGGAGTTCCAGAACGCTTCCGTCGTCTGGCCCGACAACGTGCGCCCCGACGCGTCGGTGATCGTCCCGGAAATCATGACCGGAATTTTTTCACCGCGTTCATCGTCTAGCGACGCGATTGCATAGAGCGCGGCCTTCGCGTTCAGCGTGTCGAAAATGGTTTCGAGGAGCAGAAAATCCGCACCGCCATCGAGCAGTGCGCGCGCCGCTTCGATATAAGTCTCGACGAGCTCGTCGAATGAAATATTCCGGAAGCCGGGGTCGTTGACGTCAGGGGAGATTGACGCGGTCCGGTTCGTCGGCCCGAGCACGCCCGCGACGAACCGTGGCAAACCGGTGCGCTCGGCAACCTCGTCCGCGACGGACCGCGCAAGCCGAACCGCGGCCAGGTTTATTTCTCTTACACAAGCCTCCAGCCCATAATCGGACAGCGCAGGCGCCGTGCCATTGAATGTATTCGTTTCGATTACGTCCGCACCGGCCTCCAGGAACGCCGCGTGAATCTCCCGGATGATGTCGGGCCGCGTGATGCTCAGAAGATCGTGATTGCCCTTGAGTTCGATTTTCGAGTCGGCGAAACGCTCACCACGATAATCCGCTTCGCTCAGGTCGTAGTCCTGGACCATCGTACCCATGGCGCCGTCAAGGAACACGATGCGCTCCTCGAGCAAGCCGGCCAGCTGCGCAAAATTGTTCCTGGTTTCAGACACTGGCAGCCTCTGCGCTGTCCTCGGCCCGGATGCCGAGCGCATGACAGATTGCGTACGTCAGTTCCGCCCGGTTCAATGTATAAAAGTGGAATTCCTCGATGCCCTCGGCCTGCATGCGATGGACCTGATCAATCGCGACGTTGGCCGCGATCATCCGCCGCGTCTCCTCGTCGTCGTCGAGCCCTTCGAAGCGTTCGTGCAGCCACCGCGGCACGTTGGCGCCGCACATATTGGCGAAACGCAGCATCTGCGGAAATTTGTTGATCGGCAGAATACCCGGCACGATGGACGCCGTTATACCCGCGTTCGCGCACTTGTCACGAAAACGCAGATAGTTCTCCGTATCGAAAAAGAATTGCGTAATGGCACGCGTCGCGCCCATATCCAGTTTGCGCTTCAGGTTATCGAGGTCGAAAGCCGCATCGGGCGCTTCGGGGTGCACTTCGGGGTAAGCCGCGACTGAAATCTCGAAATTCGCGACTTCGCGCAGACCCTGCACGAGGTCGGCGGCATATTGATGCCCGCCCGGATGTGGCTCATAGCGTTCGGCGCCCTGAGGCGGATCGCCGCGCAGGGCGACGATGTCGCGTATCCCTTCGTCCCAGTACTTCCGAGCAATCGCCTGCACTTCTTCTTTCGTGGCGCCGACGCACGTCAGGTGAGGCGCGCCGCGCAGTCCGGTTTCCCGAATGATGCGCGCAACGATCCGATGCGTACGATCCCGCGTCGAGCCATCCGCGCCATAGGTCACGGACACGAAACGCGGTTTCAGCGGCGCCAGGCGCTGTATGGAATTCCAGAGTATTTTTTCCATGGCCGGTGAATTCGGCGGGAAAAACTCGAAAGAAACCCGCGGTCGTACTTTTTTACCAGTGATCGGCCTATCAGTCATTGGTCCCCGTCCTCCTGATGTCCGGCACAGCCGAAATCAGCGCGTACTCCATCACGCGACCCGGGAACCAGGTCCGGTGGTCGACCCGGTAGCCGATTTCGCTGAGCAATGTGGTCAGTTGATTCTCGAACAACGACCCGTCTCCGGCCCGTTCCGGCAATCTCCGGACCGCGGGCTGAATCCGGTCGAGGATGACGAGATGGCCGTGGCGATTCAAAACGCGGCACGCGGCGCCCAAAATCACGGCCGGCTGCTTCGCCGCACCCAGCACCTCTTTCAAAATCACGAGATCGAACGATGCGTCGTCCGATCCGTCATCGAAGGGCAAGGCCGGCAGCGCTGCCTGGCGCACCGTGCAATTCGCAAGGCCGGATTCATGCGCGCGGAATCGGGCCAGCAGCCGGGCGCGCTTCGAATCGTCGAGGCCAACGATACTGCGCGCGCCTTCGCCGACCAGGCGAAACAGCCTGCCATCGCCGCAGCCGACGATGAGCACGTCGCCCCATCGGTTATCGACCAACGGGCTGTCGCCGATGCTGTCTTCCAATGCATCGAGCATGCCGGCCTCATTCGGTCGTGTCGCCGTTCCGCGCCAAGGCCGGGATCCGGTTGTGTTGTATGCGTCGCGCTCGCGTATGCGCTTGACCCGTGTCAGCGCCTCGCGATCCCGCGTGAGCGTCGGATCGCCGGCGCCGCTGATATCGATGATCAGCTTGGTGAAATCCACCGCCAAGGCCGACGCATCAAGACGGTAGTAGACCCAATGGCCGTCACGAAACCGCGTGACGAGCCCGGCCTCATCGAGCAGGCGCAGGTGCCGCGAGACCCGAGGCTGACTCTGATCGAGGATCTCCTGCAACTCGCCGACGGTGGCCTCGCCGGCGGTCAACAGGGCCAGGAGCCGCACCCGCGTCGGATCCGCGGCCGCTTTCAGGGTTTGTATGGCGTCGCTCAGGGACATGGGACATAAATATAAAGGAATCTTTATATTATTTCCATGCCGGCTGGCCAGCTATGGCAATCGCACGGACTCGTGTTGCCGGGCAACCTGCCGACCGCACAAAAAATTGCCGAAAAATGCGCGAAATATCTACAATTTCGCTAAAAATGCCGGTATCTGCAGAGAACGTGAAATTAGTCGAGTTTGTTGCGCAAGAGCGTGTTGACCTGCGCCGGGTTCGCCTTGCCCTGGGTTGCCTGCATGATCTGCCCGACGAGAAAGCCCAGGACCTTGTGCTTGCCGGCCTTGTATTGCTCCACCTGCTCCGGGTGCGCAGCCAACACTTCATCCACGATCTTGTCGAGCGCTCCCGCGTCGCTGATCTGCCTGAGGCCCCGGCTCTCGATGATCTGATCGGCGTCGCCCTCGCCCTGCCACATGGCCTCGAACACTTCCTTGGCGATCTTGCCCGAGATCGACTGGTCGCGAATGCGCTCGAGCAACCCGGCGAGCGCCCGGGGCGAGACCCGGCTGTCGCCGATACCGATGCTGTCCTTGTTGAGCGCGCCGGATAACTCGCCGATAACCCAGTTCGCCGCGAGTTTCGCATCGCCCTTTACCGTGCCGGCCACGGCCTCGAAGTAATCAGCCATCTCGCGGTTGCTCGTCAGCATCTCGACATCGCCGGCCTTGAGACCGTAATCGGCAACGAACCGGGCCCGTTTGGCATCGGGCAGTTCGGGCAATTCGGCCCGCACGCTTTCGATAAAATCTTCGTCGAGCTCGATCGGCAACAGGTCGGGGTCGGGAAAATAACGATAGTCGTTCGCTTCTTCCTTGCTCCGCATCGACCGCGTCTCGTTGCGATCCGAATCGTAGAGGCGCGTTTCCTGAATCACTTTGCCGCCGCCTTCGAGGACGTCGATCTGGCGCTCGATCTCGATGTTGATGGCCTTCTCTACGAACCGGAACGAGTTCAGGTTCTTAAGTTCGGTTCGGGTACCAAGCGCCGTCTCGCCTTCGCGCCGAACCGACACATTCGCGTCGCACCGGAACGAGCCTTCCTGCATGTTGCCGTCCGAAATGCCGAGATAGCGCACGAGCTGGTGAATTCTCTTCATGTAGGCGACCGCTTCCTTGGCCGAACGCATATCGGGTTCCGACACGATCTCGAGCAATGGCGTACCGGCGCGGTTCAGATCGATGCCGGATTCGCCATCGAAGTGGTCGTGCACGGATTTGCCGGCGTCCTCTTCCATGTGTGCCCGCGTAACGCCGATCGTCTTTTCCTGCCCCTCATCGAGGAAAATTTTGACGGCCCCCTTGCCGACGATCGGCAGCTCCAACTGACTGATCTGGTAGCCCTTGGGCAGGTCGGGGTAAAAATAATTCTTGCGGGCGAAAACAGATCGGCGCGCTATTTCAGCATTGATAGCGAGTCCGAACAGGACCGCCATTCTGACCACTTTCCGATTCAAAACCGGCAGCACACCCGGGTATCCGAGGTCGATCAGACAGGCTTGGGTATTCGGCTCGGCGCCATACGCCGTCGACGCACCGGAGAAGATCTTGCTCTTGGTGGCAAGCTGCGTATGTATCTCGAGGCCGATGACGACTTCCCACGCCATAAAGCTAACCTGCCTGCAACTCGGGCGACCGTTCGTGCCAGTCGGTCGCCTGCTGATACTGATGCGCGAAATTCAGCACCGTGCTCTCGCCGAACGCCGGGCCGATCAACTGCAAGCCCACGGGCAGACCTTCAGAGAATCCGCACGGCACTGAGGCACCGGGCAAACCAGCGAGATTGACGCCGATCGTATAGATGTCGTTCAGGTACATCTGCACGGGATCGTCGAGTTTCTCGCCGAGGCCAAACGCCGGGGTCGGCGTGGTCGGGCCCGCGATGATATCGACGGACTCGAAACAGCGCCTGAAGTCGTCGGCAATGAGGTGCCGGACTTTCTGCGCCTGCAGGTAATAGGCGTCGTAATAGCCTGCCGACAGAACGTAGGTTCCCGTCATGATGCGCCGCTTGACCTCCGCACCGAAGCCTTCCTTGCGGGTGAGTTTATACTGCGATTCGAGGCTGTCCGCGCCCGCGTGGCGATATCCGAAACGAATGCCGTCGAACCGGGAGAGATTCGACGAACATTCTGCCGAAGCGACGATGTAATAAGTGGGCACCGATGCGCCGACATTCGGCAGCGAAACATCCTGCACGGTCGCCCCGAGAGTTTCCAACACGGCCAGGGCATCGTGTATGCGCTCGGCGCATTCCGGGTCGAGACCGTCGTCAAAGAACTCGCGCGGCACGCCAACCTTTTTGCCGACCAGGGATTCCCCGAGCGCGGCCGTGTAATCGGGAACCGGTGCGTCGGCGCAGGTCGAATCGCGCGCATCGAAACCGGCCATGGCCTGGATCAGCAGGGCGGCATCTTCGGCCGTCAGCGTCAACACGCCGGCCTGATCCAGGCTTGATGCGAACGCGATCATGCCGTAGCGCGACACACGGCCATACGTCGGCTTAAAACCCGTGACGCCGCTCAGCGCGGCAGGCTGCCGAATGGACCCACCGGTATCGGTTCCCGTCGCGGCCGGCACGAGGCCCGCCGCCACCGCCACCGCGGAGCCGCCCGATGACCCGCCCGGCGACCGCTCCAGATCCCATGGATTCGCGACCGGCCCGTAATAACTCGTTTCGTTGGACGAGCCCATTGCGAACTCATCCATGTTGGTCTTGCCAACCGTGACCACACCGGCCGCGGCCAGGTTCTCGACGACCGTCGCGTCATAGGGCGAGACAAAATTTGACAGCATCCTGGATGCGCACGTCGTGAGCCCACCTCGGACACAGAAGATATCCTTGTGGGCCAGAGGGATACCCGTCAGCGGTCCGCCGCCGCCACTGGCAAGCACCGCATCGGCGGCATCGGCCATGGCCAGCGCCTCGTCCCGCGACACCGTGATAAAGGCATTCAGAACCGCATTATGGCGCTCGATGCGCTGCAGGCAGTCTTCAGTCAGGCCACGGCTCGTGACCGAACCGTCTCTGAGGGCGGCCGATAACTGGGTGATGGTCCGACGCTCCATGCCCTACTCGATGACCTTCGGAACCCGATAAAAGCCGTGGTCCACGGACCCGGAATTGCGCTGTAAGAGATCACGCTGGTCGGTCTCGGTGACCTCATCGGGGCGCGGTTTCTGGCCCATATCCAGCGGGTGCGCCATGGGCACGACGCCGGCCGTATCCGTTTCCGCCAGCTGCGCGACGAGCGCGATAATGCTGGACAGCTTGTCGACATAGTCGGCGATCTCGTCATCACTGACTTCCAGGCGCGCCAGGTGCGCAATGTACCTCACATCACGGTTTGAAAGGGCCATGAAAAAGTATCCGGTTGAGCTTGAAAACAGTAATAATGATAACTCTGCGGTTGCTCAAAATCCCGCTCGTTGCTAGAGTACCGAACGTTTTACGGGTCTCAGTGCGCGAGTTACCTGGATGTTGAAGCAACTCCTCGGCTATTTTTCCAGCGATCTGTCGATTGATCTGGGAACGGCCAATACACTTATATATCTGGCCGGACAGGGGATCGTCCTCGACGAACCGTCAGTCGTCGCCATCCGTGAGGAGCCCGGCCGGGGCGGCAAGAGCATCGAAGCGGTCGGCAGGGAAGCCAAGGCCATGCTCGGCAGAACACCCGGGCATATCACGGCCATCCGGCCACTCAAAGACGGCGTTATCGCCGATTTCACGGTCACGGAAAAAATGCTGCAGCATTTCATCCGCAAAGCGCATCCGGGCCGGTATTTTCGCCCGAGTCCGCGCATCCTGGTGTCTGTGCCGTATGGCTCGACCCAGGTGGAGCGACGCGCGATCCGCGAGTCTGCCGAGGGCGCCGGCGCGCGCAAGGTGTTCCTGATCGAAGAACCGATGGCGGCGGCGATCGGCGCCGGCATGCCGGTCCACGAAGCGCGCGGTTCGATGGTTCTCGACATCGGTGGCGGCACCTCCGAGGTTGCTGTGATTTCTTTGAACGGGATCGTATATGCCGCGTCGGTCCGGGTCGGCGGCGACCGCTTCGACGAGGCGATCATCAATTACGTGCGCCGCAACTACGGCATACTGATCGGCGAGGCCACGGCCGAAAATATCAAGATCGGCATCGGCTCGGCCTACCCGGGCGAGGAGGTCAGGGAAATGTCGGTCAAGGGCCGCAATCTCTCCGAAGGCGTGCCACGCAGCTTCAGCCTGAACAGCAATGAGATTCTCGAAGCCCTGCAGGAACCGTTGCAGGGCATCGTTGGCGCGGTCAAGGGCGCGCTCGAGCAAACGCCGCCCGAACTCGGCGCCGACGTCGCCGACCGTGGCATCGTGTTGACAGGTGGCGGCGCGTTGCTGCGTGACATCGACAAACTGATCATGGAAGAAACCGGACTACCGGTCGTCGTGGCCGATGATCCGATGACATGCGTCGCCCGGGGCGGTGGCCGGGTTATCGAATTAATGGACGAACACGGACCCTCGGTTTTCGGTCTGGACTGACCCCCTCCAGCCGGTGATCACTGCGGACAGCGTTTACGCCCGCCCCGAAGGACCGAAATAGCCGCGGAGCATGACGCTCAGAATCGCTGACAGTGACCACAGAGCTTTTCGTGACGCGAGCCCCGGTCTGCGATTGGTGCTCATCTGTATCTTCTCCATTGGCGTCATGGCGCTGGACAACCAGAACCGGCACCTCGAGGGTGTCCGGCAAATCCTGGCCGCAAGCATTTATCCGATCCGGTTGCTCGTGGACGCGCCGTTCAGCATCGGACGCTGGCTCAGCGATAACTTCGCAACGCGGAATACGCTGATCACCGAGAACGACCAGCTCAAGCGCAAAATCCTGATCCACAACGCCCGCCTGCAGCGCATGGCCTCCCTTGAAGCCGAAAACGCCCGGCTCAGGACGCTGCTGGATTCGACGGCCAAAGTCGGCGATCGAGTGCTCATCGCCGAAATCATGTCCGTGGACATGAATCCGTTCCGGCACATGATCGTCATCAACCGGGGCAGCGTCGACGGGATCCAGGTCGGCCAGGCCATGATCGACGGTCAGGGCATCATCGGTCAGGTGATCCGCGATCATATTTTTTCGGCCGAGGCCATCCTCATTACCGATATCGATCATGCGCTACCCGTCGAACTGGTCCGGAACCGGCTGCGGACCATCGCCGTGGGCACCGGAGACCTCGAGCGTCTGTCGATGCCGTTTCTGCCGCGCAATGCCGATGTGCAGGTCGGGGACCTGATCGTCACGTCGGGACTCGGCGGCACCTTCCCACCGGGATATCCGGTCGGCGTCATACGCGACGTCATCAGCGAAGTCGGTCAGCCGTTCCTGAAAATCAGCGCCGAACCGGCAGCCGCGCTAAACCGGATTCGCGAAGTCCTGCTGATCTGGACGGAACCGCCTCAGGCGGCGCCCGCGGCAGACACAGATGCGACCCAAAACGATGCCGTGGAATCGGCCCGGGCCGAGCCGGAGACCGCGCAACCCGATGACATTTCGCCGGCGGCGCCCGCGGATATCCCGACGGATGACGAAACCCCGACGGTCGACGAAACCCCGACGGTCGACGAAACCCCGACGGTCGACGAAACCCCGGCGGTCGATGAAACCCCGGAAGAGGCATTGTGAGCCGCCGCAGGGCATCGCGCTGGCCGGTCTGGCTCGTGCTACTGACTACGACGGCGCTCGTGAGCCTGCCATTGCCCGACGTGCTGACGCCGTTTCGGCCACCCTGGGCCACGTTGGCCATCATCTATTGGATCATGATGTGGCCAAGGGTTTTCGGACTCGGCAGCGCATGGCTCATCGGCCTGATCCTCGACATCCTGCAGGGCGAGTTGCTCGGCCAACACGCGATGGCCATGACCATTGTCGGTTACCTGACGCTACGGTTTCACCTGCAGATTCGTATCTTTCCGCTCTGGCAACTCACGATGACTGTTTTTGCCCTGCTTGCCATCGAGGCTTTCGTCCTGTTCTGGATCGACGGCATCGTCGGCAATCCAATGCTCGGCGTCGCACGCTGGACACAGGTCATATTCGGCGCCATTTTATGGCCACCGGTCATGGCGATCATGGACCGGATTCGCGAATCCATAGAAACTCGCGATCCAACATTCATTTAGAGTCCATGACCGAGAGAAATATCCGCAGCAGTCCGAATTCGCTCTATCCTTAACACCATCATGCTAGCCGCCATTCGCATCAAGGATCACTGGGCCGAACAACGTCTGTTCACGCGTCGCGTGATCATCGCCTCGATCATAGCGTTAAGCCTGATCAGCCTCGTCATTGGCCGACTCACACAACTGCAGGTTCTGGAATACGATTACTTCTCAGCACAATCCCAGGGCAATCGGATCCGCTTAAAACCGGTGCCGCCGACCCGGGGCCTGATATTCGACCGCTATGGCACCGTGCTGGCCGAGAACCTGCCGCGCTATCAGCTGGAACTCACGAAGGAACAGATCTTTGACGTCGACAATACGCTGGCCCGCCTGGCCGAACTTGGCCTGATTGAAGCCGCGAACATCGACGAGTTGAAAGACCTGATTCAATCACATCGGAGTTTCGACGCGGTGCCGATCCGACAACAGCTGACGGAAGTAGAAGTCGCGAAATTTGCGGTCAACCGTCAGCTTTTCCCTGGGGTGGAAATACAGGCACGCCTCGCACGCCATTATCCGTATGGTGCCTCCGTCGCACATGCCCTCGGATACGTGAGTGGCATCAGTGCAACTGAACTGAAAAAGCTCGACAAGACCGACTATGCGGGCACCGCCCTGATCGGCAAGGTCTCACTCGAGCACACTTA
>SMVA01164376.1_pt1 | contig 17192 bp, 16 predicted proteins | sample 2456451 | NCBI WGS metagenome assembly SMVA01 (sample SAMN11095933, study PRJNA526329) | marine sediment metagenome | biome: Marine sediment; feature: Surficial sediment; material: Deep marine sediment; isolation source: Hadal surficial sediment | place: Pacific Ocean | collected 2014-05 | depth...
TACGGTTGCCTTTCTTTTTCAGCGGAATCATTTCCATAATGGATGGCATCAGTTTTCCGTCGAATTCCTTCGGTTCTTTGAAGTTTAACCGGCGAATCATGACACCGTTGTCGTCAAAGAATATCTGGGATACCGGTAGAAGAGGTGATTTATTCACGACGTATTCGATCTTGCCCCATACTGTAACCGTCTGCTCCTTGGGGGTAAGGGTTACGTGGTATGTCTCATCAGTCTCTTCCATTGACAGATGGTAGGCATCAATCAGGGTGGTTTCTTTCACCAGATCATCATTGCTAAAATCGCTCCCCATCCAGGAGCCCATCATCATGGACGGCGGCACCTTGATTACCTTGTTGATTTTTGGGAAATAATTCCACATTTCCTGGCCACGTTTCAGAGTTGCAATTCCCCGGTCTTTCTTGGGTGACAGGAAGCGAAAAAATGCATAGTCCCTGCCAAGGCTCTGTGCTTCCATCTTCAGGACTCGCTGGTAGTGTGGCGTTTCTACCTTCATTGTCATGATGGCATGGCTGGATTCGCCGCGGTACAACTGTTCCATCTCATCGATAACCTGCCTGGCTCTTTCTTCTGTGGGACCAGCGGACGTCGGGCTGATCATCACCATTGTCAGGGATAAGGCAAGGGATAAAATCATTAATAGTAGCCGCATGAATATGTCCTTGTTAATGCTTGTTTTTCAGCTCACGAATCAGCAGTGCGACTTGTAGCTCTAATCGCTTTATTTCGCGCGCGGTGGTGTTGTGGTTCATCTGGTTCCAGAGGAACAAAAAAATACAGGCGTAGGATACGACAAAAACGACAGTGGCCGTTGCATAGGCCATCATTGCCATCATGGTCTCCTGCTGGAAAAACTGGAAAATACAGAACAACATAAGGACAGCCACTGCGGCCATTTTGATGCCGGTAATAATCATCAGGCCGCGGTGCTTCCCCTGGAATGTGTCCAGAATGTCCTGCAATAGAGTGGTCTCGTCGATCGATTCCGGTAGTTCAGAAGCTGCTTGCAAGGCTTCCTGAATTCGTTGGTCTAGCTGGTTCATAAGAGTCTCCTGTACTTTTTTCTTCGCCACCTTCCAGTAATATCCTGAATTTTTCCCTTGCGTTAAACAATCTGGATTTAACCGTTCCTGTTGGTGTTCTTGTTATCGTTGCAATCTCAGCAATATCAAATCCAAGCAGGTAATGTAATGCCAATACAGATCGATGCTTATCGGGGAGCTGGGCTAATAATGATTGAATGTGATCTCTTTCTTCTAATGCTCCAATAGGATTTGATTTCACCGAAGGGGCCGTGGTGACTTCCTGGTATCGATTGCGTTTTTTTAAAACATCCATGCATCGATTATTAACAATTCGATATGCCCAGGCCTGGAAGCTAACCGGGTCTCGCAGACGAGGCAGGCCCTTGATAATTTTTATCCACGAATCCTGTACAATATCGGCGGCCAGATCCGGGTCCTTAGTCACAATCATTGCAAATCGCTGGAACGGCTGCTGCCACCTTTTTATCAGGTCAGTTAACGCCGTCGTATCACCGTCCTGACAACGCAAGATCAGATACTCATCTACTATCCTGTCGGTTGGAGAATACATTTCGACTTTCACAATATAAAGACCACAATATAAGGACGCCTGGCAAACAAAAGAGGTTCACTTTACAAAAAAAACTTTTGAGTCTGTGTCTTATCCACTACAGTTGACGGATCTCAACTCTTTTCAAAGTAAAGGCGCGGGTATTATATGACAGAAAGTCAGCAATCATTAGCTTGTCTGCTAACGTTAATAATGCTGGTATTCGCGCCATCGACCGCCAGCTCGAATCCGTTCAAGAAACTGGAGCAACAAATTCTTGATTCTGAAGGTATTACCCTGGCATTTGAAATCAGGTCGGAGGGTGCCGTTAAATCTACGTTGGTCGGAAGGTTAGCCTTGTGCCAGGGAAACAGGATAATGATTCAGTCCTCAGGTGTATTATTTGGCCAACCGGTAAAGAACAGTTTGCAATCAGACGGACTGGTGATGAATCTGAACCGGCAACAACAAATCCTGCCGCCAAAACTCAATGAGGCGGTTGTAGTAGGTCTGCTTCGAATGGGGTTACTGCACAACCTGGCGAGATTGGGTGGCAACCTTGCACCGGATCATGCGGGCGGCGGCGTCGCGGATTGGGTTCAGGTACCGGTTGTTCGTGTGAATAGCGATAATCTCTATTTCGATATTCTGGTGGCGGGCGCCCGGGCGGGTAGAGCGGAACTGATCCTCTCGGACGATGGTCTACCGTTGACAAGAGTGCAAAAAGTATACTTTGGTAGTGAAGAGATGAACGTCACTGAATCTTATACAGATTTTTCGTTGTCCTGCAGGCTGTGATATGTCGCTAGAAATCAAAGCCGCGGGTCCTGCTGATTTTTCCGAAATGCTCATCCTGAACGAGGCATGCGTGCCGCACGTGAACGCCATTGGCGAGTCGGAGATTGCATTTTTCTGCAAAGACGCCCGCCAGTTCATGAAAGTTGTTGAAGATGGGGCGCTGGCGGGGTTTGTCATCGCGCTGACCCGGGGATCTGCCTATGAAAGCTTGAATTATCAGTGGTTCAGTCGTGAGATCGATGAATTTTTGTATATCGATCGTATTATGGTGCACCCGGATTTTCGTCGAAGAGGTGTCGCTTCATTGCTGTATCAGTACCTGGAGCAAGTAGCCCTTGACGATAAATTGCAACGCCTGTGTTGTGAAGTAAACCTGGATCCGCCTAATCCGGATTCCCTGGCGTTGCACCTTGGGTTGGGGTTCATCCAGCGAGCCACCCAGAAGACAGAAGGCGGATCCAAGGAAGTTTCTCTCCTGGTTAAGGAGCTGGCTGCCGGGGGTCGACATGACTGACAGGTCGATGACCATCCTTGGAGTACTACTGGTTGTGCTTGCCCTGGGCTGGCTGCTGATTCCGGCCTATGTGCAACCAGATGCGCAGCAGAAGGGGGGTGCTACTGAAGCCCAACAAAGTGAACCAAAACGGATTAGCAGAGTAAGAGCAGTGGTAGGCGACTGCTCAAGAATAGGTAACCGTACCCGGCTTCAGGGAAGTGTACGCAACACAGGAAATACGACCCTTGGCCTGGTGACAGTGCAGTCCTTGTGGAAAAACAAAGACGGTCTTGTGCTGGGTACCGGCGTGGTCTTTGTCGTGAATCAAAATAACCCGCTTGAACCAGGAGACAGCAGGGATTTTGAAGACATGACACAACTCTCCAATGTCACAAAATGTAATGTTGAACCACTGGATTGGGGCTCCTAACCATCAGGCACCTATATATTCTCAGATTGAATCTAATCTATTCGATTGTCAGGTCTTATCAAACTAATAATGAATATATAGAATGCGTGTATGTTAAATATCACCCTTGAAGAATAATTATGTGCGTATGTAACTGTACTCATGACGAAATTCATACCCCATTGGTGCCGGGAACGCTATCAAAGCCTGGCTTATTCAACTGGGTTACTATTCTCTTACTGACGGGCTGGATCCTGGTTGTTGCCGTTGCGGCGAACAACGCCCAGGTTGAGGTAAGATCAGAGGCTCTATCGGTCCAGGCTTTTATAGAAAAGCAGCTGTAATCACTGTAACGCTTGATTTTTAACAACCAGTAAGCAAGGAACAGTCTTTAAATTCCTCGGTAAAGTAGTCGATAAAAACTCGAACCTTTGACGGAAGGTGCCTGCCAGGGGAGTAGACTGCGTGGATATCCAGTTGATCCGGTTGGAATTCCTGCAGTACTTCTACCAGGTCGCCATTTAAAATTGCATCGCCAACTAACCACCGCGGGCCGCGGCTAATCCCAAGACCTGATAACAATGCCATGCGCATTGCCTCGGTGTTGTTGGTGACCAGGTTGCCCTCGACCTTTATAAAAATGGGAGTGCCGTTTTCCTGGAAAGCTGTTTCCTGCGCGCGTGAGGTATCGGAATAAACGATATAGTTGTGATCTCGAAGATCCCGGGGATGTTTCGGAATGCCGTTGTTTTTGAGATATTCAGGTGAAGCGACAGTAACATAAGGGCTGGAACACAGTCGCCTGGCGATGAGGTTCGAGTCCGGCAACTTCCCCATTCTAAAGGCTACATCGATCCCTTCCTCTACAAGGTCGACTACCCGGTCATTCAGGCGGATATCAACTTTGATCTCGGGAAATTGATTAAAAAACGCTTCCAGTCTCGGCACCAGGTGCAGGCGCCCGAAAGCAACAACCGCACTCACACGAACGACGCCTTTCGGCTGGGTCTGCAGTTGCCCCACCACTTGTTCAGCCTCTTCCACATCCTGCAGAATGGCGACACATCGCTCATAATAGTCTGTGCCTGTCTCGGTAAGTCGCAGGCTACGTGTGCTTCGATTCAGCAATTTCGCGCCCAGCCAGGATTCCAACTCAGCGACATTCTTGCTGATGGTGGGCTGTGTGCTATTGAGTTCTTTCGCAACGGCTGAAAAACTACCCGTTTCTACAACCCTCACAAACATATTCATTGCGGACAGTCGGTCCATGCCTGCTTACCTATTCCAAAGTCGAATAAAGCGTATTTAATATTAGTAGTTTAACAAAGCTGGGTGAATATAATATATTGTGAGGCGTAATTAGGGAAGAAATAGCAGATAATGGCTATATGACTAAAACCAGCTTTATGGATAAGCTCGCACAATTGCGAGCCACAAGTTGTCAGGAACTGCCGACGCCGGAGCTGGCTGTTCTAACCCGAACCACCGCAAGACTTAGACGCAGTGGAATATCGCAAAAGTGCCTGCAAGCTGGTGAATCAGTTCCTGACTTCAATTTTATTGATCTCGAGAATAACCACGCCACCTTCCATGGTTTGCTGGCCAGGGGGCCGGTCGTGCTCAATTTTTTCCGTGGCTTTTGGTGTGCCTTCTGCAAAACGGAACTCGAGGCCTATACGAAAATTCAAGAGCAGCTGGAAGAGCTGGGTTGTTTCTATCTTGCGATATCTCCGCAGAAACCAACGGTAGAACAGCAAATGCCAGAAAATTACCAGGTCATCTTTGATAGGGACAATGAGATAGCAAGACAATTCGGCATCGTGTATTCGTTGGAAGCAGATGAAATTGAGCTGTTTAACAGTTGGGGTTTACGGCTTGACGTGGCCAATGAGAGTGGCAAATGGGAATTACCCCTACCCGCGACTTTTATCGTTACACAAGATAGAACAATTGGATATGAATTCGTTGATGTAGACTTTCGGGCACGATGTTGCCCGGACGAATTAATCGAAAAGGTAAAACATGTCTGCTAGTGATTGGTGGATCGATAATCGATCCACCTTCTCAGAACGCTTCGATGATCTAGTGGAATTATCGTTTCTTGAATAATAAGGTGAACCGGTCTGTATTTCCGGTGACTGTCTTCCTGCCAACCTCGTAACGAAGTTCATCATCGGGGCGATAGTGAAGCGTGCTGTAGTCGACGAATTCGAAGCCCGCAGCCTGAACCTCTTTAATGATATCGATGGGATCGATTCTTCTGGCATTTTCGCGTGTAAGTTCGCTTTCCATATGCCGCCGGGTGTGATCCACCACACCATAGGTGCCGCCTTTCTTCAGAGCCTCGTAGGCCGCCTCGTTGATATGTTTGCGGCCCTCATCAGTAAAATTGTGCTGGTTGCGGAAGGTCAGGACCATATCCAGTTTACGTTTGCCGAAGCTGAACTCAGGCACGCTGGTTCGCCGGGCGCCTTCTTCTCTTTTAAAATTTTTACGGTCAAAAGGAATGACTTCCATTGACCCGAATCCGGGCGTGTCTTTGAGCTTCTCTCCCACTCGCTCGGCGCCGATAGAAATGTACAATTGGCCTTTCTCCTCCAGGACAGGCCCGAGGATGCTGGTATACCAGCCGCCACCGGGCAGCAGCTCCAGGACCTTCATATCATCCCTGAGGCCAAAAAACTTGAGCGTCTTTATTGGCATTCTGTTTTTGTCACGCTCGGTATCTTTTTCGGAACGCCGTTCATTTTCGAGCGCGGCCTTGATCTTGGCCTCCGTGGCGGCGAATTCATCATTAGCAGCAGAGACAGAAAATGTCAGGCTTAGCAATACGAGCGCGAATAGATATCGCATCAGGGTATCTCCATAGGTTTGTGTGCCTGCATCCTAAATCAATTTGCCGGTAAGGCAAACAGGTGATGCGTATTCCCTTTGAGTTTATCGCTGGCAAACGGGCGAAAGTAAGTATCAAATTAGGGTTGAAACACAGGCAAAATTAACTCAATCTGTTTTTCTTCAACAATTACCTGTGAATCTCGAAAACATGGACGCATACACCTTCTACAAAAATCTCAGGGAGAATAAGCCGGTCTTTCGCGACGACAATGGACCATGGCAGGTTGCCCGTTATGACGACGTGCGTCGCGTCCTGCGGGAACACCCGGTATTCTCCTCCGACGTCGCCCTGCGGGATCCTGGGGAAAAGGGCACGCCAACCATGCTTTTCAGTGATCCGCCTGTTCATGGGCGCCTGCGTAAATTAGTTAGCCGTGCCTTCTCGCCCGGAAATATTAACAGCCAGAGACAGATGATTACGGCTCGCTGCGAAGAACTGATGGTTGATATGAAAGAACGTGGGGAGGTTGATCTAAATGCCGCCCTGGCTTCTCCTCTGCCGATTACCGTTATCGCGCAAATGCTGGGCGTCGAAGATGGCGATATGCTGGCCTTCAAGCACTGGTCAGTCAAAGTTTTCTCGAATATCGGTGATATTTTGTTTGCTAAACCGGCAGCGGATGTTGTGGCGGCGGCGGACGAGATGAATGCCTACTTCCTGAATCGGATTCATGGTATTAGAAAACATCCGGAAGACACCTTGTTGGGTAAGTTGATTAGTTACGAAACCGAAGAGGGCATGTTGGATGATGAAGAAATTCTGAGTTTCTGCCGCCTGTTGCTTATCGCTGGCAACGAGACCACCACCGGCCTCATCATCGGCCTGGTCCGTGTTTTTCACGAGATGCCGGAAAAGTTCGCTCAATTACAATCCAACCCGGATCTTGCTCCGGACATTGTCGAGGAAACATTGCGTTTTTATTCACCCTTTTCAGCGACCGTTCGCCGGGCCTCGCAAGACATTGAACTGGCCGGGCAACACATCTTGAAGGGGGATTTACTGATGCCCTTGATTGCATCAGCCAACCGTGATGAGGCTGTTTTTAAGCACGCAGATAAATTTATCGCCGATCGCTCACCTAACCCACACCTGGGTTTTGGATCAGGTATTCACAATTGCCTGGGTGCTGCGCTGGCGAGGTTGGAGGGTGAGATCGCGTTGCGGTCCATGGCGAAACATCTCAAGTCTATTTCATTGGTAGACTACGACCCTGCCGCCTTAAGCGAGTTCGTCAAACCGGATGTCATCAAAATCAGGGTCCAACCAGCATAAGGTTGAGGCGGATTCGTGATGCCGCGGTGCAACGGCAGGGATTGTTGCCGGGTGTTTGTTTCTTGATACAAACTGGACTAACGGTTGAGTAAGTGGGCTTTTGTATCGAGTTCACAAAACGCGGCCTAACATCACCTCTTATCGCCATTTATCGCCTTTTAGCGCAATTCAGCACTTTTCAGGATTATTCGGGTTTAGGGTAACAGGCGTGGAGCTGTGCCGACAAAAACCGGTTCCGCTGAATTATTGAACGCTACTGGAACTCGCGGCTTGCGAGCGCCCGGTGGGGTCAATTTTAGTTAACGAAATATGGCGAAAAATGACTCATGATATTTGATCAATCAGAATCTGATGAATCACAGACGATAGAAGCACTTATTCCCATGGTGGACCTCTTTGCTGTGCTTGCGATTGTGTTCATGATTTATTCCAACGAAGAAATCACTGTCGCGAAATTGGAAAGTGCAAAAAAGATACAAGAAGTTGTACTGAATGTTGAAAAGGACAGTGATGAAAAGATACAAAAGATGCTTGCGGAGATAGAAGAGGAACGAGAACAGAGGAAGGATGCAGAACAAAAAAGAATAGAACGTAGAGAAATGCTGGCAAAAAAAGCAGGTAAATCACTGGACCAGATTAAGAAAGAGCGAGAGCAAAAGGCACAAGAATTATTAAATCAATTCACCAAGATGCTGGCGGCCCAACAAGATCAAGCCGATATGGAATATGAGGTCATGTTGGCCAGTATCGAATTCGAGCACGAGCAGGAACTGGCAAAGGAAGTGGTCTCCCTGAAACAAGAGAAAGAAGAGCAGTTGGTGGAAGAGAAAGAGCAATTGGAAGCCGATATGCAGGAAGAGAAGAGAAAAGAGCTTTCCCTGGCAAAAAAGGATTATGAGAAAGCAGTTTTAGCCAAGGAAGTAGAAATGACCAAGGTTAAACAAGATGCGGTAGCCAAGGTCAAGCAACAGAATATCGAGGAACTGGAAAGACAAAGATCATTGCTGTTAGCGGAACAAGCAAAGCAGGTAAAAATAGTACAAGACGATTATCAACAAGTCATTGCATCCAGGGACAAGGTGATTCAAGAAACCGAAGAAGAGCTGGTCCAGGCCGAAATACAGCGACGTGATGAGCTGGCCCAGAAAGAAGCGGAACTCGAAGCAAAAAGGGAGGAGCAGTTGCTTGTTTTGGAGCAGGATCTGCTACAGCAAGCTGCAAATCGGCTCGCGAAATTGAAAAAAGAAAAAGAAGTGGCGTTAGCAAAAGCCGAACGCGCACGAGTTGCCGGTTTGGCTGTTCAAAAAGCAGCCCTGGAACAAGAAAATCGCCAGGACGTGGCCGAGGTTAAAACTGAACTTGTAGAATCGTTGGCACAGCAACAAGTGAATTTGGCAGCAGAGAAGCAGGAAGCATTAATGCAAGCCGAACGCGCACAAGCTGAGGCTCTGGCCCTACAGAAGAAGATGAACAAAGAACAAGCTGCGTTGGTATTAAGCATGGCAGATGAGGAATACGCGCGGCAACTGGCTTTAACTGAATTGGCTCTGCAGGCAGAGAAGAAGCAGGCTCTGGCTGAAGCTGAACAGGCAGGTGCAGATGCTCTGGCCAATCAACAAGCTGTACTTGAAAGTAAGAAGAAGAAGGAACTGGCACTGGCAGAAGCTAATCTGAACGCAGAGAAGCGCCAGGCATTGGCAAGAGCGGCGCGAGCAGGAGAAGCGGCGTTGGCCGAACAGGAAGCCGCTCTTAAACGCGAGAAGGCAAAAGAAGTGGCATCGGCAGAAGCCAAGTTGCAGGCAGAGAACCAACAGGCACTGCTAAAAGCTGAAGAGGCACGTAATCGTGAACTTGCCGCGCAGGCGGCTGCACTTACAAAGGAAAAGCAACAAGCACTGGCAGCCACGGAAAAGGAATTTACTAAAAAACTGGACCAGCAGGAAGAAGTATTGGCCTCAGTGGAGAAAGAGCTTGTGTCTTATATCGAGGCGGTTGACGCCAAGAACAAGATTGTCGACCAGTTACATGAAAACTTTAAGGACTTTGATTCCTCAGCCGTTGAAATAGACAAAAAGACAGGCAAGGTAAAACTTCACTTCCAGGAATCCTACTTTGTGCGCGGCTCTCATGAACTGTCGGGAGAGATGAAAAATTTCCTCAGGATAATGATTCCTAAATATGCAAGAAGCATTTATGCAAACAAGGATGCGGCGGAACATATTCAATCCCTGAAAATTTCCGGGATGACGTCGCCTGTTTACAAGGGGATCTACTTTGATATCAACGATACTTCTCCCGAAACAGAAAAGGCACGCGAATTCAATATGGCATTGAGTAATAAACGTGCGATAGCCATGTATAGCTTTATCTTCAATGTAGATGAGATGGGTGACTATCAATATCGCAGCAGAATGAAAGCAGATATGGGTATCGCTGCGCTGGGCTTCCAGAGCGCAAAACCTGTAGCGCAGGAACTGGTGGGCAAACGTGCAAAATGTATAGAGTACGATTGTAAACAGGAACAGGCAGCGGTATTACAATTTCAATTAACGGAAACGGGAAGTTGAGCCGTTTCTTAAAAGTTACAAATTTACGCGAATTATCAAGTTAAGAGGTTAAAATGTTTAAATATATATTACTGGTGATTTTGGCGACACTATCATTCTTTATTTTTTTCTATGATGCTGCGGTTACCAACGAGACAATCGGACAACTGTTTGTCGGTGGTATATTGAGTTGTCTGGCGCTATTCCTGCTGTTCAAGTTTGGCTTACATTATAAAATTGAATCGCTCAACAGATTTGCAGTTGCTTTCTACTATTCTGTTTTTGAGTACAAGAAAGCGCAAACAGAACCTTCAGACTTAAGTTATATGCAAAGTGTCAGGGAACAGGCGGAGGTTGCCCTGGCGGCCAACTTTGATCCAGCATTGGCGACTGCAGATTTACAAATCCCGGTTTCACTTTATTCAGGAAAGGATCCTTTCCTGGACAAGTTGCGCGCCAAGATTCAGGAAGCAGAAAAAATCAAGCTTGCAGCGCGCCACCTCGACAACAAAGCGAACGTAATGTTAGGAAAAACCCAGGATGAACTGGTGGAAAAGGATCTCGTGGAAAAAACACCGCCCAAATTTCTGGATGGGTTATTTGAAATCGAAGATGGTGTGGCGGCGATCATTGACTTGACCATCACTGAAATCAAAGACCAAAGTTATGGCCGTACACCGGATTATGAAATTATCAGCCGCATCGCACTCGACAATAATCCGTACTTTTCCAGTACCTTTAAATATTTTAACTCGGAGGATATCGTTGGCATACTTTCCCGGGCACCTTTCATGATCATTCTGTTTGGTATCATCGGTACGTTTTCGGGATTTTACCTGGCGTTAAACCACGGTGGTGATATTAAATCTGGCGCTGCCGTGGCCATTGTCAGTTCGCTCGTCGGTCTTCCTGTTTCATTGCTGATGGATTATATAAACACCTTGTTTCCGGACAGAAGCCGTTACCAACAGGCGTTTAGCAAGTTCAAAGTAAGTCTGGAGATACTCTTTAATCACGAAAAAGAGCTCGATGGTATCCGGCAGGATCGAAGGAAAAAGGGTATGGGGGAATCAGTAATGAAAAAGCCTCAACAACAGCACACGGGACTGGATGGGTAATACTCCGAAGACCCGTAAAGGTTTACCGCCGAGTGTCCTGAAGCAGTATTATGGGCACAAGGCGGACGAGTTCATCCCAGGATCCGCATCAGGTTCTCATCCGTGACCATCAACTATAGTCTTGATAAAAAGGCAATTCCCATTGCCCAGGCGAAAAACCTGATGCAGGTAATGCTGGCTAACGGGTTCCCCCTGGAAGAACAACTCATGGGTACCGGCATCAGCCTGGAAGCCATGGCGAATCCCGGTGAGCGAATTACTTACCGTCAACGCATAAAGCAACTGGAAGTGATGCTTGACCTGATTGGAGATCGGGGCTTCTGGCTGGATTTGCCCAGAGACGTATCTATCTCGGAATATGGCCTTCTGGGATACGCGATGATGAGTAGCGCAACGTTGGAGCAGGCAGTCAATATTGCAGTGAACTATCACAAAATGACCGGGGCGATATTTGAACTCACTTTCCTGGTGGAGGATGAAGAAGCTGTTTTACGAATTGAACACCTGCTGCCAGTCGGCAGGGTTGCAGAGTATGTCGTGGAGGATCTCTTCCAGGGTGTTACTCCGCTCATTCAATTACTGATTGGTACTGACCATAAACCACTGGCAGTGCATCTGGATTATGCCCGCCCGGATATCGGAGACAGATATGAACTGGCATTTAATTGCCCCGTTAAGTTCAACCAGAAGTGGTGTGAGTACCGGTTCGACGCCGAATTATTGAAGTTACCTCTCGCAGAGGCAGACTCGGCTACGGCGAGAATTTGTGAACAATCTTGCCGGAAACTGCTGGATCGGATGGATATTGAAGAAGATATTGTGTCGAGAGTCTCTCATCTTTTACTGAGTACACCGGGGGAGTTTCCGAAGCTGGATGTTGTAGCAGAACGCCTTTCTCTGGGTTCGAGAACCTTGCGTCGCCGATTGATGGAACTCGGTACTAACTACCAGAAAATACTGGATGATGTCCGCAAAGGGCTGGCCATTGAATATTTGCTAACGACTAACCTGAGTGTTCAGGACATATCCGAGTTGCTTGGTTATTCAGAGGTAACCAATTTTCGTCGCGCCTTTCTTAAGTGGTCCAAAGTCTCACCCTACCAATATCGAAAAAATTCAGGCACAGATTGCGGCTCGATTTGAGATACTGATACCCCGGCGAGCCTGGCGGATTGTGTTCCTGTCGTGACCATTGGTGCAGAATCCAATACTGATTCCAGTCTGCGGATCAACCCACCCCAACTGACCCCCGGCACCACCATGGCCGAATGCATGAGCAGAATTGGTGTGCCCAAATCCCCGGTAATTTCGCTTCTCATCGCCAGATACGGACACGCCAAGGGCACGGTTAATTGGGATGTTAGTCAAGGCGTCCACAAGGTCCCCGGTTCTGACCTTAAGAGCAATGTCCAGAGTGGTGTCACTCATAAGCTTTTCACCGGAATAGCCGTTGCCAATGATGCCCTGATAAAAGAGAGCGATATCTGCTGCGGAGGTAATGCCGCCACCCCCGGGAACACCCACCAGCCTCACATCAGTATTATTGAAGGCGGTGAGGGCTTCTTCGGTTACTTCCGTTAACGGTGGTTCCGGCACTCCGAGTTTTGCATAGTCTTCGCTGGTTAATGCTTCGCCCACATGTTTCACTTCTGCGATTCGATGATGTTGAATCTCGGGGCAACCTACCCACAGGTCGGGGAGATTTAACGGTAAGGCAATTCTTTCTCGAAAAAATGAAGTAAAAGTTTGACCGGATAATCGCTCGATGATTTCAGCAATCATCCACATGGAGGAAGTTGGGTGATACTCAAAGCGGCTTCCTGGCGCCCAGTTTAGTGACCAGCTAGCGTAACGTTCTGCCCGGCGTGCCTTGTCATTCCAGTCGGTCGGGCGAAAAGGAGCATGAGGAAATCCAGCGGTATGCGTGAACAGTTGCTCGATGGTGATGTCCTGCTTGTCGTTCGCTGCAAATTCCGGCACCAGGTCGGCAACCCTGGTGGTGATATCGAGTTTCCCATCCTGAATTAGCAACCAGGCGGCGGCCGAAGTCATGGCCTTGGTGGCTGAAAATATGCAGTACAACGTATCGTTTGTCGCATCACCAAAAGTCTCAAATGCCGCCAGCTTGCCGTTTCTTGCGATGGCGATTTGAGCGGAAGGCAGAAGACCCTCGTCAACTTCCTTTTTTGCCCGGTCCAGCAATTCCTGTAGTTTGATCGGATCGATTCCGATATCTGCCGGGTTGGCCACGAGGAAGTCATTTCCTTGCATCTCTTGATTCTCACTTACCTATTGAATACAGGAGTGAACCATTTTCTGGCGTCAGAGGCAATTTAGGATGGACTTCATCCAAGAGGCAGGCAATGAGGAACAGTCAATAAGTATCTGGCATCAACCAAAATTTTGATACTCTGGTGCGTATCGAGGAGAAGATACACACCAGGGTGAGGATTTTTATCTGGTTCGAACGTTGAAGTTCGAGGCCTGAGGTTGGCTCAAATAATCAGCTTTTACGTCCGAAAACCGATTGGTACAATACAATGGCCGTTCATTACCTGGCGCTCTGGAACAGTAAGATAAGTAATCCCGATCAGTCATGGCTAACAATTTGCGGTACTTGGCCACCTTAAATCTTGTCTTCCTGTCTGAGCATAACTCGTGACGTTCCCGGGCAGTGGCTTTCGTGGCGCAAAACTCCAGTTGATATTCAACAGACATGGGCTTCCTGGGTTGCGTCATAGCGACGACAGGTTCTTCTACTACGACAGGTTCTTCTATTACGATAGGTGCTGCTTCGACAATAACAGGCTCTGCTGTGACAACAGGTTCGAACGGAATAATAGTGGATTCTTCTACGCCCCTCGCTAACATGCTTTTTGACTCGAAGTGTATAGTTTCGCCTGCATCCACGCTAAACCACCAGATTCCGCTAAGCCCTAAATCGGTATAATGATTCTGGATTCGGGTTAATTTTTTATCGAATGGTCCGACCATCGCACGGTAGATTGTTCTCTCCTCAAATTGCAAGGTAGTGACCTTAATCGGTTCATCCAGTTGAGGGCTGACCCTGTCCATAAAGTGGCCAAGCAGACGAGTATCCCTGAAACTCGCTAAAATGAGATAATGGCCTGTTTTATCCATCCTGACGGATTCTGTTAACTGGTCACTTGCGTTCGTGGCAGCGGTGCCGGACAAGATGAGAAGACAGCTGCAAAAGATGATGTACTTCATTGATTTGTACCCGTTTTTATTTCGTTGAGATCTGAACAAATTTTAGATTGTTGACTTATTTGCGCAAGTTCTGAGCCTACCGGTCAGCCCGATATAAGGCTTGATCGTCTGAAAGTCGGGGGAGCTTCAACCTGTTCCGCGATTACCCCATGCGATTTTAACGGATAAACTATTCTCGGGTTCCCGGTAACCCCCTGTGTCAGGGTGTCCTGTAATTCCTTGCCAAAGAAAGTCGCTTTTGGTGCCAACTATTGTCGCGGTTGTGGCGTAAATTTTACCGAAGCACACTGTGATGCAATGTTCGGTGTCGTACATCAGGTTAGAAAAGCGAATTACTCATCATTCGTTATAGTGCTCGCTATATCAACTGCTTGCATATTCCTTTTCTTACTGACAGTGACTCTTGGCTAAAGACGGAATTCCCCCTAGGAGAATTCCCCAATAAGCCCTGAGATGGATTCTTTGGCGTCGCCAAACAGCATTCTTGTGTTCTCTCCGAAGAAGAGGGGATTGTCCACGCCGGAAAAACCGGATGCCATTGATCGTTTCAAGACGAATACAGTTCTTGCGTGATCAACGTTGATGATCGGCATGCCCCAGATTGGGCTGTCTTCATCTTCCCGGGCGCTCGGGTTGACCACGTCATTAGCGCCGATGACGATGGCAACATCAACGTTCTCGATTCGTGGGTTGATATCATCCATTTCAACCAGTTGTTCATAGGGCACGTCGGCTTCTGCTAACAATACATTCATGTGGCCTGGCATTCGACCAGCCACAGGGTGAATTGCATAGCTGACCTCGCAGCCGTTGGCTTCGAGTAATTCGCCCAGTTCTTTCACAACGTGCTGTGCCTGCGCAACGGCCATTCCATAACCGGGAACGAAGCAAACATTACTGGCGGCTTCGAGAATGTAATAGGCATCCTGGACTGAAATTGGGTTGACTTCGCCTTCTATTGCCTTGCCCTGTTTTACGGCACCAAATCCACTGAACAACACATTGGTCAGGGATCGGTTCATCGCCTTACACATGATGTTAGTCAGGATAATACCAGCGGCACCTACCAGGGAGCCGGCAACGATCAGGATATTGTTGTTGATGGCGAAACCAGCGGCACAGGCGGCGATGCCTGAGTAGCTGTTGAGCAGGGATATGATGACTGGCATATCCGCTCCGCCGATTGGAATTACAACCATAATGCCGAGCAGCAGTGACAGACCAATGACAATGTATAACCACTGCGATTCTGATGCAGGTTCCATGCAGAACATCACGCTCGAACCCACCAGCGCGATGAGAAGTAAACTATTAATAAAGCGTTGACCCATGAACACGATAGCCGCGCTGCCGATCAATTCGCTTAACTTGCCATAGGCAATCAGGCTGCCCGTAAAGGTTACGCCGCCGATCAGGATAGCCAGTACCACCGTTACGGCAGTAAACAATTCGATACTGCTGGCCGCCGCGCCGCCTGCATCTGCAACATAGAGAGTCGCCCAGCCCACTAACAGGCTGGCAGCGCCGCCGGAACCATTAAACAGGGCGACCATTTCAGGCATGCTGGTCATGCCCACAAGCCGGGCAGCCAGGGCACCGATGATGGTACCGAGCACCATACCGCCGATGATAAATTCGAAGGAAACAATGCTGTTGGCCGTCAGACCGGCGACAACCGCGATGAGCATGCCAAGTGAAGACAGCAGGTTACCGCGACGAGCCGTGGCCGGGGAACCCAACATCTTCAGGCCAAAAATAAACAGTACCGCCGAAACGATATATGAGAAGTTAGCAATCAGTGCAATGCTCATTTGCTGGTCCCCTTCTTGCTCTTGAACATGCCGAGCATCCGATCGGTGACGAGATAGCCACCCACCACGTTTATCGTGGCGAAGGTCACAGCAACGGTGCCCAGTATCTTGGCCATTTCGACATTGACGAGACCGGCAGAGAGGAAAGCACCGGCAAGCGTAATACCAGAAATGGCATTTGCCCCGGACATTAAGGGTGTATGTAGTGTCGCCGGGACTTTTGATATCAGCTCAAAGCCGAGGAAGATTGACAGAACGAGGATAAATGTTAGAAATACAACGTCGTCCACCTTAGTTCTCCTTATTTTCGTTGGAACTATTTCTTAAGTTCTTGATTGTTTCGTTCACGATGCTTCCCTCATGGGTGATGACGCAGCCCTTTAGAATATCGTCCTCCAGATCCAGGTTAAAAACCTTGTTTTCCTCATCCCAATATTCGGAGACCAGGTTGAACATGTTCGCTGAGTACATCCGGCTGGCATCCTTGCTCACCTCAGAGGGCAGGTTGGCGACGCCGATGATCGATACCCCATTGACTTCAACTGTCTGATCAGAAACCGAGCCTTCAACATTACCGCCAGAGTCAACTGCCATGTCGACAATGACCCCACCGGGTTTCATTGCTGCAACCATGTCAGCTGTCACGATTCTTGGAGCGGGGCGGCCAAATAGCTGGGCTGTTGTAATAACAATGTCAGACTGGCTGATAACATCTTTCATTCCCTGGCGTTGCATTTCGAGCTGCTCGGCCGTGAGTTCCACCGCATAACCATCTTTTGTCTGCCCCATTTCGCCGAGATCAATTTCAACAAATTTGGCGCCGAGGGATTGCACCTGCTCCGCCACGACGGGTCGGGTGTCAAATGCCTCAACCTTTGCTCCTAACCGCTTGGCCGTTGCAATGGCCTGCAGGCCAGCGACACCAGCACCGATGACAAAAACTTTAGCGGGTTTGAGTGTCCCTGCGGGTGTCATCATCATTGGCAGGATACGGTCGAGTTTCTGTGCCGCCAGGATCACCA
>SMVA01111984.1_pt1 | contig 17189 bp, 19 predicted proteins | sample 2456451 | NCBI WGS metagenome assembly SMVA01 (sample SAMN11095933, study PRJNA526329) | marine sediment metagenome | biome: Marine sediment; feature: Surficial sediment; material: Deep marine sediment; isolation source: Hadal surficial sediment | place: Pacific Ocean | collected 2014-05 | depth...
GTTTTGCAATATCTCTCTCGCGCCTGGACACGACCGCAGTATCAACAGTCAGGCAAAAACCAACATACCCACTATCGATTACCCGCCGCAGAATATCATCAACCCACTTGTCATCACCGCGGACATAGAGCTGATAGATTTTCGGGGCATCACTGGCGAGCGCAATCTCTTCGATAGTCGGTGTGCACACCGAACTGGCAATGCTTAAAATTCCAGCTTCTGCAGCGGCGATAGCGGCGCTCGCCCCACCACCTTCGTCAAATACCTGGAGAGAACCAATGGGGGCCAACATCACTGGGATATCCAGTGACTGGCCGAGTATCGACCCCTTTGTATCAATACTGGAAACATCGTTAAGCACTCTGGGAACCAGGGCTTTCGAATCGATCGCCAGCCGGTTCCTTTTTAGTGTGGTTTCAGTTTCAGTTCCACCGATCAGGTAATCCCAATTTGTCTGATTGAGTTTCAGCCTGGCTGCCTTGACGATTTCATGAATCGTTCTGTATGGCACTTTAGACATCATCTTGTCCATATGGATTTGTTCAGATAATAACAATTACCATGACACGTACAACCTCGCGTAATCACCAGCCGGTTTGTCGACGAGCTATTAACTCTCTATGGGTAAAGATTGAGATTGGCGAGCAAGCCAGGCGATCAGGTATTGAACGCCCGTTGGCTGTTATGCAGGGTCCAGGAGATAGACGGTCCGGTTGCTCAAAAATTGTTTCAAGAGTTCCTGGTCAGTAACCAGAATAGCTCTTGCGGGATAGATAGTTTCACCAAGTTTAATACGTACGCGAAGATCCCCTTCCAGGAATTTGTGCCAGTGACGTTTTTGAGCAGCATCGATATAAAGCTTGTCCCCCCTCATGACAACACGAAGCCATATCGAATAAGGTTTGTCTGGCCTTACTTCGAGCTGCAGCAGAGTATATTCTGAGGCTAAATCAAATGAATTAACGTGAACTTCAATGCCCGTTAGCTGGCCACCAGGTAGTGTGAGAAAAGCGTTCTGACAACCTGACATTGAAAGGAAAGGCAGTAGAATGATCCACCTGATGGGCCGTAGATTATTGATCAGAACCCTCTTCCTTTGTTTGCCAACTATCCACATCCTGCTGCGCTGCCTAATGTCACAACGAAGAGTAAAAAATAAGAATTCATCACTGGATATTTTTGCTGGTCGAAGTAGTTTATTCTAGTTTACCTTACGATCTGGCTTAATTCAGAGATCAATACAGTTCACAAAAATAATTGTACGCAGGAAGATTGAATGGCGAAGCTGGATCATATTATGTACGCCGTGAGTGACCTACAGGACGGAATTAAAGAAATCTCAAATTTAACCGGGGTAACTGCAGATTTTGGAGGAGCGCATCCAGGTAAAGGAACCTGTAATGCACTTTTGAGTTTTGACCATGGACAGTACCTTGAAATTATTGCGCCAGATTTGGATCAGGAATTAGCCAAAACCATGGGCCAGGAACTGTTGGATCACCACTTCTCCGGAATTAGAACCTGGGCCGTCGCCACGGAAAACTTTGAGGAAATTCAGAAGATACTGGAAGAATTTGATTGCCAGACAAATATTGTGGATATGAACAGGACCAGGATGGATGGTGTAAAACTGTCGTGGTCTGTTATGTTGGTTACCGGGCATGTGTTCGGGAATTTAATGCCCTTTTTCATTAACTGGTTCGATTCGCCACATCCTTCATTGAGTACACCCGGGGGGTGCAGGCTGACAGCATTCTCTGTTCAGCTGGTTGAGAATCATGCCACGTTTAAGGCCCTGATGAATGCGCTGGAAATTGATGTGGAAGTTGGGCAAGGACCTGATGGATTGCGGGCAGTGATTGAGTCGCCTAATGGCAGGGTGTTGTTGCACTGAACCTTGCTGGTTCCATATCAAACTCGAGGCCTTTCGCGACGAGATCTTCATAGGTTTTATCCATATCCTCGGTGATAAAGCCAACGACTGTGTGTCTGCCAACCAGGGATTCATCATCTGTTTCAGCAAGTGCAAAACTGACTGGCCCGCCTTCAAAAGAAGCATAGCCAAACTGGGTTGAGTCATCCTCAATTCATATCGCTGATCGAAGCCACCACCTTATTTACGATGCCATATTCAATCGCTTCATCAACAGACATCCAGTAGTCTCTATCTGTATCCTTTTCCACCTGTTCCAGGGGACGTCCTGTTTCATCAGCAATAATTTTGTTGATTCTCTGCTTTGTCTTCAGGATCTGTTCCATCTGGATTTTAATGTCCGTCGCGTCACCCTGGGATCCACCGGATGGCTGGTGTACCAGATATCGGGTGTTTGGCAGTGAATACCTGTTCTCTTTTTTAGCGGCGAGATAGATATTGGTTGCTGCACTAGCAACCCAGCCGGTGCCGACTACTTTTACGATGGGCTTAATAAATTTAATCATGTCGTAGATCACGTCACCGGATTCAACATGCCCTCCAGGGGAGCTGATGTAGATAGTAATAGGCTCATCATTTTCAGCTGCCAGGGATAGCAATTGTTCAATGACGACACGGGCAACTTTTTCGTTAATCTGTCCAAAAATCGAAATTGATCGGGACTTAAACAGCTTTTCATCCATAAAATTTATATTTGGAAGCTTAATGTCCTGGGATTCTTCATTCATTAGGGGTTTGTCCTTGGCCTTGAAATTTGTTGCAGCGTATATAACAGCGAAGCATAGCAGTGGGTTACTGTTTCTGCCAGTAGATCACCCTGTGAGATAGTGTATTCGGGTAAGTACTGACTGTGAAATGGGGGTGGATAGCCAATTTGCAAGCCCTTGATTTACCCTGACTTAATCCGGCATTCTCTTTCATTGACCAAATCAGGATTGAAAATGACTAATTATGCCCATGTACCGGTAGAGGAAGCCGCGGTCACCGGGATGGCAGTCGCCGTACATGCGGCTAACAAGCCGCATGACACCTCAGTGATAGATAGCCTCGGCGCATACAGTTGGGAATACCTGAATCAGCGAAGCAATCAGCTGGCGAGATGTATGCGCGAGCTAGGACTGTGTGAGGATGATTCGGTAGCGTTATTGTGTGGTAATCGAGTTGAATTTATCGAGGTCATGATGGCGGCTTTCAGGTCAGGTATTCGAGTGACGCCCATTAACTGGCACCTGACGGCGGAAGAGATTGCTTATATTGTCGACAATTGTGATGCAAAAATATTATTTGCTGAAGGGCAGTTTGGGTCTAAGGTTGCCGAAGCCACAGGAATGCTAAAGAAAATTGAGAGGTATCTCTCGATTGGCGATGATATTGAAGGATTTTCTCCGTATCTTGACGCCATTTTAAACCACGATGACCGAAATATAGATGTCCCGGTTCATGGCGGCACGATGCTCTATACCTCCGGAACCACCGGCAGACCCAAGGGAGTATTCCGGGCGGATAGACCGCCGATCCTGCCCGATTTTTCAGAAATTGGCTATGCCCGTGGCGATGGAGTGAATTTGTGCACGGGTCCCGCCTATCACGCTGCGCCATTGCTGATCGATGTACTGACACCCATCATATCCGGTGCAACCGTCGTCTTCATGGAAAAATGGGACCCGGGAGAATCACTACGCCTGATTGAACAGCACAAGGTCACCCATTGCCATATGGTGGCGACAATGTTTCATCGTTTGCTGCAGTTACCCCGGGAAAAGAAAGAGCAGCATGATCTCAGCAGTATGCGATTGATTATTCACGGCGCTGCGCCCTGTCCGGTGCATGTCAAGCACGCCATGATCGAATGGTTTGGTCCCGTACTGATTGAGTATTACGCAGCGACCGAGGGCGGCGGCGGATTCCTGATCGGCTCGGAAGAGTGGCTGACGAAACCGGGAAGTGTCGGCAGACCAGGCCCCGAATTCGATAACAAAATCGTCGATGATGAAGGTAATGTGGTTGCCCAGGGTGATATTGGCACCATCTACATGCGAGCCCCGGATGAAGGTCGCTTCATTTATTATAAAGATCAGGAGAAAACGGACTCATCCTACGCAGGGGATTATTTCACACTCGGGGATATGGGATATTTTGATGAAGATGGGTATCTCTTTCTTACCGGTAGAACGGCTGAATTGATTATTTCCGGTGGTGTAAATATTTACCCCCAGGAAGTTGACAGCCAGATTATGCAGCATGCTGCTGTTCTGGATGTATGTACGATTGGTGTGCCTAGTGATGAGTGGGGGGAAGAAGTTAAATCAGTCATTCAGCTAAATAAAGAATTTGCACCGAGCGTTGTTCTTGAAAGAGAATTAATCGAATTTTCGCGAGAAAGATTACCGGCGTTCAAGTGTCCACGTAGTGTGGATTTTGTCGATGACCTGCCGAGGTTGCCCACTGGAAAGATACAACGTCGAACTGTCCGGGAGCCATATTGGGAAAGCAGGGATAAATCTATTTAGAAAGCTAATGGGAGTCTGAGGATGAATGATTTAAAGCTGGGAATTCAGATGGGTTATTGGGGTGCAGGGCCCAACCCGGGGATGCTGGATTTGGTGAAAGAGGCTGAAAAGCTTGGCTACGATGCGGTTTTTACCGCTGAATCCTGGGGTTCGGATGTGTTTACGCCACTTGCATGGATGGGTGCCCATACAGAGCGAATACGTCTGGGAACGGCCGTTGCGCAACTTTCTGCAAGAACGCCAACAGCCACTGCCATGGCCGCGTTGACGCTTGATCACTTGTCAAATGGACGCATGATCCTTGGATTAGGTGTTTCAGGGCCACAGGTGGTCGAAGGTTGGTATGGTGCCCCCTTCGGCAAGCCGTTGGCAAGAACCAGGGAATATGTGGACATTATTCGCCAGGTGTTGGCAAGGGAACATCCAGTAGCCAATGACGGAGAGCACTATCCACTGCCCTATACAGGGGAAGGTGCCTGGGGTCTGGGAAAATCATTGAAACCTATTACGCACCCGTTGCGTGCTGATTTACCCATTTTTCTGGGTGCCGAAGGGCCAAAAAATGTTGCCATGGCTGCAGAGATTGCCGATGGCTGGTTGCCCCTTTACTACTCTCCCTACCGGCAGGAGGTGTATGCAGACCAGATTAAGGATGCGAAACCAGGTTTCGAAATTATGCAGGGAGTATCGATAAATATTTGTGATGATGTTGAAGATGGCTTGATAGGCGTCAAACAAAACCTGGCATTGTACATTGGTGGTATGGGTGCAAAGAGCCGAAACTTCCACACGGAATTGATGGCGCGCATGGGCTTTGAAGAAGAAGCCAGGCATATTCAGGATTTGTTTATGTCCGGTAAGAAAGAAGAGGCAGTAATGGCGGTTCCTAGCACCTTTGCCGATGAGATTTCTCTCGTTGGTCCGGTGGAGAGAATCAAGGATCGTCTTCAGGCCTGGAGAGAAACGCCGGTGACCTCGTTGCTGGTGAGTACAAGAAATATTGATCAGCTGCGTACTTTAGCAGAACTGGTATTAGGCTAGGCCTGATTCTGGTAAAGGTGGACGTCGGTTTGTGGATAGGGGATAGAGATTCCATGTTTGTCAAAGTTTAGTTTGACGTTTTCTAGAAGATCGTAATTAACTCCCCAGTAGTCAGCCGATTTTACCCAGACTTTTGTTGTAATGTTCACACAACTATCACCCAGTGATGAAACCACAATGCTTGGCGCTGGTTCTTTGAGAACTCTCTCATCGGCATCAATAAGTTCCGCAAGTATCGACTTGGCTTTCTTTAAATCATCTCCGTAGCCAATACCCCAGACGGCATCGACTCGACGTGTCTCCTGGGTCGAATAGTTCGTGATTGCGGCATTTGAAATGGCATCGTTAGGAATGATGATTGTCTTGTTGTCTCCGGTGGTAAGAATCGTGCTGAATATTTCTATGCTTTTAACTGTGCCGCTTTCTCCAGCGGCACTAATATAGTCTCCGACTTCATAGGGGCGAAACACCAGAATCAGAACTCCACCGGCAAAGTTTGTGAGAGCCCCCTGTAGGGCAAAACCCACTGCGAGACTAGCCGCACCGAGTACAGCGATAAAGGAAGTTGTTTCAATCCCGGCCATCGCGGCAACGCTTATCAGGAGCAATACTTTTAGGCCAATGTTGACGAGGCTGTGCAGGAATCTGCGAAGTGTTATCTCAATTCAGGCGTGGTCAAACGCCACTCTGAGTCGACGTGAAATGAAACCGATGATCCAAAGGCCAATAATGAGGGTCACTATTGCCATGATGAGTTTTGGACCGTAGACAAGTACCATCCCAGTGGCTATCTCCGAAAATATTGTCATGTCATTCATAGCAGATCTCTTTGTTGATTGGCGCGATAGGTATTTCCGAAATTGTATTCAGTTTACCGTTAACTCGCCAACTTCTCCTCTGATCTGATTGTAAGCCTCACAATGTTGGCAGTTAAATGTACAGCACAATCGGCCGCGGGTATGATGATGAGAACCTGAAGTCACGCTGGCGGGTTCTCTAATTGGGGAACTTAAAAAACAGTAGGAGCAAGTAAGATGCAAGAAGAAACAAAACTAAAGTATCTAAAGATCGCGCTGTATTTGTTCGGAGTATTTTACATTTTTGGAATCTACCTGATGATGATGTGGATCTGGCCCTCAGGCTGGGGCTGGACTCCAGCTCAACCCGAATATGAGCAGATGATCATCGGCGTGTACGCAACTCTTGGTGTATTCCTGATCCTGGCAGCCAAAGATCCGATGGCGAATGCCAGTCTCATCTGGTTCACGGTCTGGTCGAGTGCTGTCCATGCCGGAATTATGTTTGTGCAGGCAATTGTGGATGAAACCGAGCGAGCCAACCTATTGGGTGACATTCCCGCCTTGTTTCTAGTCGCCATTGTCCTGGCTTACCTGATGCCAAGGCGTAAGCCTGCCGAAAGCGCATAGGGTAAATTCAGGAATCTGTGTTGTGGGCCAGTTATCGTCAGTAGCGATTCGACGTGCAAGTGACGATGATCTGCCTGAGATGGCAAGAGTAGAGTCTTCGGCAAAATCTGTCATTTCGGAATTCTGGCTCGCCAGCGCCAGTAGTCGCTATACGGGTGCAGCTGTATTCACTTATCTGTCAGAAGATGTGAGGCCATTCGGTTTCGTCACCAGTGGAAGCCCGGTGGAAGAATACTTTCGTGATCACCAGACTGGCGAAATCCTTGGTCTCTATGTTCACCCTGAGTATCAGGGTTTTGGCTACGGAAAGAAATTGCTGGTTCACGGTCTTTCCGTATTGAAACGACGTGGTTTCGAATCCGCCATCATCTGGATTCCAGAAATATCGCAGAGTGCAATCGCAGTCTCCTCTTTATTGAATTTTGAGAAGTTAGATGGGGTGTACATGACGGATAACCAGGCGGGTGGTGTTGGTTTTGAGTGTTATAAACTAGACCTGACAGCCTATTTCTAAACAGTTATCGCCTAGAAAGGGACCTGTAAACCTTTACATCAGAAAATTCCCGGAACTCGTCAAGATCGGGAATGGTCGTCGCCGTGATTCTATTGATGGTTTTAAAGCCATAAAGCTCGATGTTCTTTATCCGTGAATCAGCAATAATGACCTCATCGGCCAGGGTCGGCAGAATATCTAACCAGGGTAAATTGTCCCTGTCATAGAGCACATCGGCAGCGATGATCATGTCCAGGGGTTCATTTAGATCTGCAAGATCTGATATCAGGGTGAGACTTACTCCGTTCAGCTTTGCGTTACCAGCGCAGGCGTCCAGTGCGTGAGGGTCGTTATCACAGGCAATGACTTGCGAGGCACCGGCCATTGCTGCGGCAATGGCCACAACACCTGAACCACTGCCAAAATCCAGGACTCGTTTATTGGTAAATTCCGATTTGTGATCCAGTATGTATTGGCCTAGGACCTGACCACTTGCCCAGCAAAATGCCCAGTATGCAGGCGCATTCATGATGGCCAACATTTCATCATGTTCAAGTTTTCCGGTTGGATAATCATCGGTTAACAGATAGAGTGAAATTGCAGGGCACAGAGGCAGGCTTGTATCTACGATTTTACCCGTCTTGATTGTCTTCTGGAGGTTGGTTTCCAATTTCTGTTTCATATAATGACTTTAATCAAAGTTGAAGGTAATACCTATGTGGCACCGTGTATTTTTTCTCTTCATCCTGCTTTCATTTAACGCACATGCAAGCGAAGAGCGGCTTTACACAATAGCTGAAAGTACTTCAGCAACAAGAATTGAAAATGACATTAGAAGGCTCGTCGGGTTTGGTACGCGCCATTCGCTCTCCGATCCTGAAGATAATTTCCGCGGAATTGGGGCTGCGCGTCGCTGGATAAAGTCCGAATTCGATGCAATTTCGGAAGCTTGTGGTGGTTGTCTTGAGGTTTACTTCCAGGGTAAAACCATCAGCGGTGAACCCCGGATTCCCGAACCGACTGAAATCGTTAATGTCATCGCGGTATTGAAAGGTGAGAGTGATGCCAATCGATATCTCATTATGTCTGGAGATATTGATTCGCGTGTTTCAGATCCGCTTGACGGTGAATCAGATTCTCCAGGAGCGAATGATAATGCCACAGGAATGGCTGGAACCATTGAAGCCGCTCGCGTGTTAAGCCGATACAAATTTCCTGCAAGCATTATCTTTGTCGGCTTGTCTGGAGAGGAACAAGGTCTTTTTGGTGGGAAAATTATGGCGCAGCAGGCAAAGTCTGATGGCTGGTATATTGAGGGGATTCTGAACAACGATATGATCGGTAACATATCCGGAATAAACGGTGTCATTAACAATACAACTGCACGGGTATTTTCTGAAGCTACCAGGCTTAACGAAACTCCGGAACAGGCCAGGGTTCGGCGGTTTACGGGTGGTGAGGTTGATTCACCTTCAAGAAATCTTGCGAGGTATGTAGATCGAATAGCGGATCAATACATAACAAACCTTGATGTCATGATGATATATCGGTTGGACAGGTTTGGTCGTGGCGGCCACCACCGGCCTTTCAATGAACTGGGATACCCGGGTGTTCGGATCATGGAGACCAATGAACACTACAATCGTCAGCATCAGGACCTGAGAACTGAAGAGGGCGTGAGCTACGGTGACGTCATCGAATTTGTAGACTTTGAATATACGGCGAAGCTGACTGCACTTAATGCGGTGACGTTGGCTTCGCTTGCCTGGGCTCCAGCTCCTCCAATGGGGGTCACCATCGAGGGTAAGGTCTCACCGGACACCACACTTATGTGGAAGAAGGTTACAGGCGCCCATCATTACAAAATTTACTGGCGGTTAACGACGGACCCACAATGGAAATGGTCTCGTGAAGTGGGTGATGTCACTGAGCACACACTAGAAAATGTTGTAATCGATAATTATCTTTTTGGGGTTGCCAGTGTTAACCATGAAGGGCTGGAGAGTCCTGTAGTATTTCCTGGACCGATCGGTGCCTTCTGGTAGGATTCTAGGCAGGGGCGCTAGTGGTCGATAACCTGGATTACTGTATCCTCGTGAGGTACTTCAACGAGCTGTGTGGTAGCTTGCCCAACCTTGCGAGTCACGACGGACTGAATGTGTTTCATATTGGCCATGATGATATCGGCTTGTTGCTGGGTTAACCCATGCTGTGCGACGCCCATCATTTCCTGTTGCTCATTGATTAGATCTGCCTTGTAGCTGTCAACGCATTTTTCGAATTTCTTTTTGGCTTTATTGTACTTTCTTTCATTACCCGAAGAAGAGTCGTGGGAGGCTCTGACCTTTGGTGGTACGCACTCGTGAGGAGTTAGTGTCCAATTAAGGGCGCGCTGGACTTCGGGATGAACATCCTGGCCAAGTACTGGAAGCGGAAGTAAAACCAGAGTTAGGATGGGAAGTAAAATTTTCATGAGTCAACTCTTGGCGGTTCGCGTTGGTACTATAGATTAAATTAACACTGTCAAGAAGTGATAAGAATCTAGAGCGTAACATTCAATCCGCATCTGTAGCAGGGTTCAAACCATCAGTGGAGAATCATCCGGTGCCTCATGATGATCCGGATGTGCACGCTCCTTCAGCGAAGGGTCGATAGACCGATAGAGGTAGACATCATTTTCGAGGATGCGCTCTATCCGGTTTCTGCTCATCAGGCAATGGATGTGGGCAACGCATTCTCCAAGCGCCATAAACAAGGAAATTCCTTCCAACTTCCTCATAAAAAGGAAAGGAAGCAGATCGATCGCTCGCTGGGGTTCGATGCAATTTTCCTCAATGATCAACATCCGATCTTCATGATGGTCGATGAGCTGTTGAAGCCTTTCCTGAACCCCGTAAAAAGGGTCATTGTGAGCCGGTAGTACCAGAATATCGTTCGGCAGCAGGCTTTTGAATTTTTCATGAGATTCAAGCCAGCCGGTCATAGGATTAGCAAACGGCTCTGTTGGCATTACGCTGACGTTCGACGTAATGATGGGAAGTATCTGATCCCCGGATATGAGTAGCCTGAGTTCCTTACAATAAAGGCACACATGTTCAGGAGAATGTCCGTTGCCGGTAATGATATCCCACTGATTGGCCCCGATCTTGATCGTGTCGCCGTCAGATAGTCGTGTAAAGGAACCAGGTAGTGGTCGATCTTCAGGTTCGGGCGCAAAGCTGCTCCGAGTTTCGCGCATTTTTTCGAGGAAGTCCTTCTGGATCCCTGCATGTATGAAGTATTCTCCCATCTGCCAGCTGCTGGCCTGAGTCATCATCGTAGCCATGACTCTTGCCTGATAATACTCTGCATAGCTCATGAGCAGCGGTGCATGCCAGCGCTCGGAAATATATCCTGCCTGCCCCGTGTGATCAGGGTGCATGTGAGTACAAATTATCTGGTCAACCGGTTTGCCCTCAAGACAATGAGAAAAAATCTCTTCCCACAAGTCGCTCGTCTCAGTACCGCGTATTCCAGTGTCCACAACCGTCCAGCCATTATCCCCCTCAAGCAGATAAAGATTGATATGGTTTAACGACATAGGTAGAGGCATTTGCAACCAGAAGACACCTGGCGCGACTTCCCTGGTTGTGCCAAATTCAGGTGTATTCTTGAAAGGATAAACCAGCGGTTGCGTAACGTCGTTCATAGTGGAAATTGCTAAAAAGGAACAAATGATACACCAGCCAGAAAATTTGCGTCTTGTCGCTTAATTTGAACTAGCGCATACCCATTGTGTGACGCAATTCACGGTTTTGGAATCATTTTGAGAAAGAAATGGTGACAGCCGGTGCACCATGGTAATTATTGTATTCGTTGACATAAGAGCTGACACGGAAGCAATAGCAAAATGACCTCAACAGTAAAGAAAAGTGCCGAAATCATTCAATTGCCACGGGGTGTTAAAAGCCGGGCATTGAGTACCATTACGGATGTAATAAGCAATGTGAATAGAAAACTGGATTTTCTACTCGATGGGTTATCCGCCAATGTAGAGCATGCCCTGTTCGAGGAAATGTGGGGTCTGGACGAAAAGGATGCACTTCGGCATCATTTCAATGTTATGCGAGCGCTACGGGTTAACGGTAGTGACTTTAGAAAGGAATTCTATCGGCTACAAGGTAAAGTGTGGCAAATCTTTCTCGGGCAACGAGTTGACCCTGTACTAAATCCTCCCCGGGGGATTGCTGAGACTCTCATTACAACCTATAAGAGCAAGACTGAGAGCCATTATAAAGTGTTAATCAGCGAAATTCGTGACCGATTTTCGATGCTTCTTTGGCGTGAACTCGATGATTATCCATTATGCCCGGACATCTATTACATTAGTTTCTGGCAGGCTATTGAGACCCTGGGTCTGAGTTACGATGAACGAGTCATGCTGATTCCCTTGTTCCACAGATTTGTAATGGACAGGTATGGTCAGGTTCTGGCGACTGCTAACCAGACCCTCATTGAACATTCAACTATAATGGAATCGAAGGCACGCTAGTCAAGCGCCTTCAACCAGTACTTTTCACCATTCTTCTTGATATGCCCTGCAGTAGGGGTCGAGAAATGAGTGCCAATTATCAGGACATCTTCCTCGCCATATTTTTCCAGTAGCTTGATCCTCGTACGAATAGCGTCTTCCGAATCGTAGTCGGCAGTGCTTGACCAGTCTGTCATTTCGATCTGGCATGGATGATGAATACAGTCCCCAGTAATAAGCGCATGCTGACCCTCTGACTCGATGTGCACGCTGACATGACCCGGGGTGTGCCCGGGGGTAGGCTCGAAGCGAATTTCTTCACAGACCTTGTGTTCCATACCCACAAAGTCCACCAGTCCGGCCTCAACGACGGGCCTCACAGAGTCTGCCATTAACACCTGGTACTGTGGGTCGGAATCTTCGAGGTTCCAGTATTCGTATTCTTTTTCACCCATCAGGTAGCGCGCGTTGGGAAAGGTTGGCTGCCACTGCCCATCTACCAGCATCGTATTCCAGCCGACATGATCTACATGAAGGTGTGTGCACATAACGGTATCAATATCTTTTCTATCGTAACCAGCTTTCCTCAGGTCTTCGAGAAAGGGGAGCTGCAGATTTGACCAGTTGGGGATGTTTCGTTCTTTGTCGTTACCTATACAGGTATCGACGATCATTTTCCGGTCAGGGGTTTCAATGACGAGAGAATGAATGCTCATGATGAGGTTGCCCTTCGCATCTGCAAAGTGAGGGTACAACCACTTCATGGGCATTATGGCTTCCCTCGTTGCCTGGGGCAGAATAAACCTGGATCCACCGGTTACTTCCATCTCGATCACGCGGGTTATTTTTACTTTGCCAACCTGCCATTGATTCATGCTCATTCCTCGTGAGTTGTTCTGCCTGCTTTTTCAGACACTTGCAAAATCCGATCAAAATTGTTTTTGTTGTACTACAAGTATCATACCTGAGTCATTCAATATTCGAACTACCAAAAAAAGCCCTTGAGATGAAGGATCAGGTTGAAAAATTCTTCAATGAAAGAGTGTTGCCAAATAACAGGCTCTGGAATGAACAGGCACATACAGTCAGTTCCGGATATAGAGAAGGAACTAAGTGCAGAGGCCAGAGGTCTTGGCTTGTGGAATATGGCGCTGCCGAGGCTAACTGGCGATGAACCGGGAACACGGCTAACAAGGTCGCGTGGAAACAAATCTCCATGATCAAGGTAGCGGTTGCCAGGGTTTATCTGTCGATTGCCGATCGTACAGTCCAGCTTTACGGGGCCAAGGGCGTTACCAGTGATACTCCAGCAGCGAGAGCCTTCAGTTGTGCCAGAGCGTTTAGAATCTATGATGGCCCGGATGAGGTGTACCTGCAGACAATAGCCAGGTTGGAAAGCCGGGAACAGGAAAATGCGTTGCTCGAACACTATTTCTTAAACTAGACAAGGATTTCTCATGTTAGAAAACTACTCAACTTATGATGCTACTGGGCTCGCCAGGCTGATTAAGGATGGTGACGTCACCGCTGCTGAAGTTCTGGAATCGGCAATTGAAAAAGCAGAGCAGAGCAACCCTGTCCTCAACGCGATTGTTACCACTATGTATGAAGAAGCCCGGACGGTTGTTGAAACCAAACACAGTGGACCACTTGCAGGTGTTCCATTCCTGATTAAAGACATCAATATGGTCAAGGGAGTGCGGTGTAGCATGGGCAGTAGGCTCTGGGCAGACTTTATTCCAGATCACGACTCGGAGATTGTCAGAAGATACCGTGAAGCGGGCCTGGTCCTGTTTGGTAAAACCAATACACCAGAGGTAGGGCTGGCAGCGACGACAGAGTCGGCATATCTTGGTCCTTGCAAAAATCCCTGGGATTTAACCCGCACAACAGGTGGTTCCAGCGGTGGTTCGGCGGCTGCTGTGGCTGCGGGAATCCTTCCGGTTGCTCACGCAACGGATGGTGGTGGTTCCATCCGAATTCCGGCTTCCTGCTGTGGCCTCGTTGGCCTGAAACCCACCAGGGGTCGGACGCCAATGGGGCCTGACGTTGGAGAAGGCTGGGGAAGCATGGCAACAGGACATGTCGTCTGCAGAACCGTTCGTGACAGTGCATTGTTCCTTGATGTGACACACGGCCCGGCTAATGGCGACCCGTATCACCCACCCTATTTTGCTGGTTCATATTTCACAAAGCACACCGCTGAAACCGGAAAATTACGCATTGCAGTGGATATGTCACCCAATTCGACGGGCAGCGTACATGAAGAATGTAAATTAGGAGTTGAAGCGACGGTCAAACTACTGGCAAGCCTCGGACACGAAGTTGAAGAACTCGATCTTGAATTTGACAAAGAACTTTTCGGTAACGCCACTTACGTGCTTGTTGCTTCTAATGTTGCCAATACTCTCCAGTCCCGTGCTGATGTCCTCGGAATCAATCAGTTAAGCCTCGAGCACATTGAAACGAACACAATGAATGCAGCCGAACTTGGCAAACAATTTACCGGCCAGGACTATGCCAAGGCCATGGGGTTGATTCATTCCATCGGTCGGCTAGTTGAAAGCAAATTCGATCAATATGATCTCATTCTTAGTCCCACGCTATTACAACCTCCCGTACCTCTTGGGTTCATGGACACCAACGATGGTGATCAGGAAAAATATGGAGAAAGAATAAATCAGTTCTGGGGCTTCACGCATCTTTATAATGCAACTGGTAACCCGGCGATCTCTCTCCCATTGCACTGGAGTAAGGATAATCTACCGGTTGGAATGCAATTCGCAGCGTCTTTTGGAAACGAGCTCCTTTTACTTCAGCTAGCCAATCAATTGGAACAAGCGCAACCCTGGTCCACCCGAACACCAGATACAAATTAACCTCCAGACTCGAAACCTGGAGTAGGCACGCAGAGGTGCTCTCCTGCAGCACATAATTGCCATGTAGTTGGCGACGCAATATACGAGGCTGAGGGACAACAGGGAGCACGTCCTGCGAGTTGTCTGCTAATTCATCCTCCAGACTCGAAGCCCGGAGTAGGCATAGCCGTGTGTGGCTACGATACAGCCTCTAAAAAAAGCAACATTGCAAAAATCTCCCGCAGAATTCAGGAGAACCTTTGCAAATGCTCAGGATAACTCAGTATTGAGGATTTCCAGAGCCGGATGATTTTATACACTCAGATAAAACAGGGCTTCAGGAAGAGCTAGTTCCACGAGTCTGCTTCTCTCTTAACCAGATCCACCGCCTCAGCCAGACTATCAGTCCTCTCCTTCCAGTTACTTCCCCCGGTACTCAAGCGCATGGTATTCACCCCGGCATCCCGATAAGCCCGCAATCTTTCTCGAACCATTTCTTCAGTACCGATAAGATTCGTCTTTAATATCATTTCTTCAGGCACTTCACGCATAGCCTCTTCTTTTTTTCCATCGACCCATAAGCTTTGTACCTTGACCGCAGCTTCTTCGTATCCGGCTCGCTTGAATGCATCGTTGTAGAAGTTGGTTTGGGCCGAGCCCATGCCCCCCAGTGTAAAGGCCATGGCAGGACGTCTTGCATCAATCATTCGTTCAACATCGTCGCCTATTTCAAAACTGCCACCGGCCTGGATATCCAGATCCGAGAGCACTCGACCGGATTTTTCCAGACCTTTCTTTATTGGTTCGAGAAAGACATCGGCATGCTCGGGAATGAAGGAAGTGCCTAGCCAGCCATCAGCTAGTTCACCGGTCATTTCCAGTGATTTGGGACCAAGAGTTGCCAGATAGATAGGTAAATCAGGTCTGGGTGGTTGGGATAGCCGAATTGGTTTGCCTTCACCACCGCGTCTGGGTAACTGGTAGTGTTTGCCATCATACTGAACTCGCTCGCTGCTTAGTCCCAGCTTGATAATCTCAACACATTCACGGAGCCTGCCTAGAGGATGAGCAAAGGCAGCGCCATGTAACCCTTCGACAACCTGTGGTCCACTTACGCCGAGACCCAGAACAAATCGATTATTGGATACGGTGGCCATACTCTGGGTCGTCATGGCAATCATCGCAGGTACTCTGGAACTGATCTGGATAATACCTGTGCCGAGAGTGATGTTCTCTGTCTTTGCAGCCATATAGGCAAGTGGCACGATGGCATCCATACCCCAGGCTTCGGCGGACCAGATATGGTCAACCCCCATCTTGTCTGCCTGCACGGCATACTCGACCAACTGATCCCAGTCCTCGCCATTGTAATAGGCGCTACCGATTCCGATTGCTGTTTTCATGCGGTATTTCCTTTGGTTCATTTCCGATAGATTTTTTCAGGGCAGAGAATATCGCATATCAGTTTCTAGGTGGAGATTATTGGATTCATTCAAGTGCAGGACGCAGCCTGGATTATTCTGGACTTATGCTACGAACAAAACCCCCTGTGGTAACAGTATGATACGGCCTTGAAAATCATCGGTTGGGCGCTCATCATCGGGCTGCCCGAGATGACGCTGTTATATCCACCAGGCAGGTTGGGGGAAGTCATCCCGACGGTTATCCTCACTTGGGTCCGGCGCACTCAGATTCCCCGTACAACGCGCTGCACCTATACCTTTTCATGGTTGGTGTCATGTTTATTACCTGGGTCATACGACTGATTCGAGGAGCTAAAGGTTTGCTCAACGAGGCTGCTGGTGCAACGGTGGACTTCCGGTTGGCTGAGGATCAAGGTACACGTACAGGGGAACTCGGCCCAAACTCCACACAAGAGGAGTTGGCTGCACCGTTCACTTTATGTGATGTTGTCCGCAAATTCAGGGTTGGTGGAAAGAGTGCGCCAGTTGGAATCGGTAAAGTTTGATGTACATCGAGCTCAATCCTGTCAGGGTGGGTATGGTCAAAGAACCGGGAGTATATTACTGGCGACCATCCCTAAATTCACGCACCATCTCTGGCACATTATTCCGATTCGGTACACTGACCCCATTTCTTTCTAACGCCTCATCCATACAAAAATTCCACCAACAGCAATAAATAGCGGCATAAGGAAAAGGATGCTGGCAACCATGCGCCGTTGTTTACTGGTTAAATCTAATCGCTCAACGTTAATTTCTTTTTGATCAAGAAAAACGCTGTAATCCACCTCTGATAACCAATTGATAATGTTAAGCCCCATCTCGGCGTTACTGTACTGATTGATATACACGTTGGTTAGAAAGTCGGCATCGGTGAAGACAATAATACGTGTATCCGAATGGTCCCCTTCCTCCTTTTTCTCGAGAATAACAAATGAGATGGGAACAGGCCCA